>Ga0265295_1000033_pt1 | contig 276757 bp, 238 predicted proteins | sample Munlansysbiofilm_FD_192503 | JGI IMG/M metagenome (GOLD analysis project Ga0265295, IMG submission 192503) | Leachate microbial communities from a municipal landfill in Southern Ontario, Canada - Methane capture system biofilm | ecosystem: Engineered > Solid waste > Landfill > Unclassified ...
GTTTCCGACCATTGCGAGGCTGACGACTGCATAGCCTCGCTGGCCGCCCGGTTTTCGCAGGAACGCCCCGTGGTCATCGTTGGCGGCGACAAGGACCTCAAACAGTGCCTCGGCCCCAATGTCTATATGTGGGACCCCGCATTCAGGGATGAAAAACTGCTTACGGCCGCGCAGTTTACAGAGGAAAGCGGCCTGACTCCCGCCCAGTGGCCCGATGTTCAGGCGCTTGTGGGTGACACCAGCGACAATATTCCCGGTGTTCCCGGCATCGGTCCCAAGACGGCTGCAAAAATTTTTGAAATCTGCCCCAGCCTTGAAGACATACGCGACCATTTTGCGCTGCTGCCGCCAAAGATTCAGGACAAGCTGCGCGACCATCTGGACGAAATGTTCACCTGGCGCAAGCTGACGACCCTGTCGCTGGATGTCTGCACAGCGGTCGAGATGGACGATCTGCTGGTGCGGCCTATCAACGCCGCCCGCTGCGCCGATCTGGCAGAAGAGTTCGAGCTTCATGCCCTGCGGCGGGAAATGGCTTCTCTTGAACGCATGCAGCTCTCTGCTCCGGCAGATTCAGAACGGGCTGGCAAGGATGAACGTTTCCGGGGCGAATCGTTACCCTTGCTTTCGGCATCTGCAGAAGCAGGCTCCGACGCAAAAAAAACAGGCGGTGGCCCCGCCCGGGGGGCTGCCGCACAGCCCTTGCCGCCCAAGGGCGCCGGGGCGCAGATGAGCCTTCTTGAGGTGGTGGAAGAAAAACCGGCTCCACAGGTGAGCCGGGTAGAAGACCTGCCGGACTGCCGCGGCAGGAATGTGGCTCTTGTCTGGGCCAGAGGGTTTGATGCCGCGCCTCATGCGGCGGTCGAGGGCGACGAAGACGTCTGCTGGACCGGCGGGCAGGAAAGCATGAGCCTCCTGTGCGCCTGGGCCGCCGAGGCGCGACGTATTGTGACGCCGGATCTCAAGGGGCTGCTTTCGCAGGCAGCCTGCTGGCGCAGCCTGACGCAGGAAAAAAAACAGGATTTTTTTATGGACCTGGGGCTGGCCGCCTATCTCGTCAATCCGGAAGAGAGCGACTACGCCTGGCCGCGTCTAGCGGTACATTGGGGTGCGCCGTTACGTGACGATGGGCCCGGTCCGGCCCTGCTTGCCCTGCGTATGGTCGAAGTGCTGGAGGCCCGCATGCGACAGGATGGGCTTGCGGAGCTTTACGAAAGCCTTGAGCTGCCCCTCACTCCCATACTGGCGGATATGGAACGGCGTGGCATCGCCATTGATGCCGCCGCATTCGAATCATTTCTTTCCGACGTGCAGGGGAGGCTGGACACCCTGACGGCGGCTGTTTACGAGGCAGCAGGCAGGGAATTCAACATCCGTTCCGCGCAGCAGCTGGGCGATGTGCTTTTCAGTACGCTTGAACTGCCTTCGCCCCGGAAAACAAAAGGAGGGCAGGCCTCCACCAGCCAGGACACCCTTGAAAAACTGGCGGGCCGCCATCCTGTGGTCGACAGCGTCCTTGAATTCCGCAAGCTGGAAAAAATGCGTTCCACCTATCTTGACCCGCTACCGCGCCTCATGGACGGCAATGGACGCATCCACACCACCTTTAACCAGAAAGCCACGGCCACAGGGCGGCTTTCTTCCAGCAATCCCAACCTGCAGAATATCCCCGTGCGTGGTGATCTGGGCAAACGCATGCGAACCTGCTTTATTGCGAACCCGGGCAGTGCCCTGGTGTCGGCAGACTACTCGCAGGTGGAACTTCGGGTGCTGGCCCACATGTCGCAAGACAAGGCGCTGCTTGAAGCCTTCCGCAACGGGGAGGATATTCACGCCCGCACGGCCGCTCTGGTTTACGATCTTGCGCCCGACCAGGTAAGTCCGGACCAGCGCCGCAATGCCAAAACAATCAACTTCGGCCTTATTTACGGCATGGGGGCGCAAAAGCTGGGGCAGGACCTGAAAATCAGCACCAGTGAGGCCAAGGAATTCATAGCACGCTATTTTTCGCGCCTCACGGGGCTGAAAGAGTTTTATGACTCTGTGGAGGCAACCGCCAAACGCCAGGGCTATGTGACCACGCTCGGCGGCCGCCGCCGTCTTTTGCCGGACATCCATTCACCCAACGGGCAGGCATATGCCCTGGCCCGCCGCCAGGCCATCAATACGGTCATTCAGGGGTCGGCTGCGGATATCATCAAACTGGCCATGCTGGCAGTGGCTGAAGATGAGCAGTTGCGCGAACATGAGGCCCGCCTGCTTTTACAGGTGCATGACGAACTGCTGCTGGAAGTGCCGGAAGCCTCCGCCAGGGCTGCCGGGGCGCGGGTAGCGGACCTGATGAGCAGCGTAAAACCCGGTGGAGAACCTCTCTCGGTTCCGTTAGTGGTGGATTGGGGCGTAGGTAAAAACTGGGGCGCGGCGCATTAGAGCAACTCCACCTTGAAGTTGCTCTGGCGGCTGCGTGAGCGGGCGCTCGCCGTGCAGGCGTAAGCGTCATAACGGGCGTATCGTAAACTTTGAGGATGTACGCTTGATGAACTTGTGAAGATTCTGCCTCTTTCAGGGGGGCAAGCGACGGGCGGCTATTTTCGCAATATGGTGCGCAGGGTTTCTGCCTGCGGGCCGGAAAGGCCGTCAAGTCTTTGCCGCACACGGTCTTGTACCGATTCGTGGCGGGAGGCCATTTCGTAAAGCGATGCCGCTGCGGTCTGGCTTACGGCAAAAGCCGGATCATTCTGCCTGCCGCTGGAGTTGAGGTCGGCATAGCGCAGCGCGGCGTCAATGATGGTGTCCAGATAGGCAGTGTTGCCCGAAGCAGTGTAGGCTGCCCAATACATCTGCAGGACTGTTTTTTCCCTTGTTAGGTCCCATTGCAGCAGGGGCGTGGGATTATGCTGTATCTGCTGTAGCAGGATGGCGTCTTTTTCATCCAGCAGCAACTGCATAAGCGCCGCTTCATCCGTAAGCCGTGCCAGATGTACGGCCCAGGCCAGGGTGCGTTTGCCGTCACGGCTGAGGGAAGGGACCAGAGGCAGCAGGCGCCGGCGCGCGGCAGGGTCTGTCTTGAGGGACTCTGCCAGAAAGGCCGCGAGGGTGAGCTGTTTTTGCCGGTCGTAGAGCACGTTTTGCGCATCAAACGAGCGAAGGATGCCGGGCAGTGTTTCGGGCCGGTTTTCCTTGTAATAGAACTCCATATCCCGGGCGTAGAATGAAAGCCCCTTGGAAGCGGTAAGGGCAGAGGCCCCGGATGTTCCCGCCAGCATGCAGATGCTGGCGAGAAGCAGGACCCGCATAAAAGGTGCGCCCGGCTTGGCATGTGCAAGCACGTGGCGCAGGCGATGGAAAAAAATGGAGAGCAAGTGCATGGCGGCCTGCGGTCGATCCTTCCAGAGAGGTTGAAACGTGTTTTTCAGAAATATGCACATCAATGGCCTGATCCCAATGCCACAGGAGTCTCGAGCAGCGTTACGCTGCAGTTGCTCTGACACCTGCGCAGCCAGACGTCGCCGCGAGGCGTAAGCCAGCCTGTACGGTTTGCCGGCGCGGCCCAACACCGCAGCGCATGTCTTGCAAGCCTTGGAGCATATCTTCTTGAAGGCTAAATGGTCTAGTCAAAGTCCGCCAGCAAAGAATCCAGCTTGAGACATGCAAGCGGGCTTTGCCGCAGCAGGGTGAGCAGGCGCACTCGGGCTTCCAGCAGGTGGGGGGACGAAACACCGTTACGGATAGAGCTGTGGGCCTCAAGAAAGGCGGCCAGGTTGTCGCAATCCTTGATAAGGCGTCCATCCTTGGGGTCAAGGGCGTCGGTGTTGCAGTTTTCCTGCAGGGTGCAGAAGTCCGAAACCTTTTCAATCCTGCCGTGGCGCCGTACGCATTCCTGAAATTCGGACTGAACCCCCAGGCCGAGATAGTAGGATATGCGTTCTACAAGCGCTGTGAATCCCTGTTGCCGCAACGGAGCGAAAACGCGGCGTTCAAGCTCTTTTTCTTCATATTCCTTGATAATCTTTGGCAGGTCAGCCACAGAGCGCTTGACCGGCGAGATGATGTCGCGGGTGAGCACTTCCGGCAGATCATGAAAAAGCCCGCAGAAAAAATTGTTGTTGGCTCTGGCGCGGCAGGCGTTGACCGACAGGCTGAAAAAGTAGGCGAAGCAGGCCACAATAAACATGTGCCCCAGTACGGACGTTGCGGGTATGCGCGGAGCCTGCGTCCAGCGGATCTGAAAACGCAGCTGCCCGCAGAGGTTGGCCAGGCGGTTCAGGGCTGTACCCTGGGTACGCATATGCTCCAGGCCCTTCAGGTCGGTGAACGAATGCAGCCTGTCCACAAAGGATTGCCCGATATCGTCCATTTCGTCGTCAAAATGGCTGTTGAGGGGCTTGATAAGATTGAATTCCCACTGTGAGGCGTACAGGTGCGCGGCCGTGAGTATGCGCCGGGGCAGGCTGCCATCATCCGGCGCATGGTGCCAGCGGCACATCCGTTCCCAGAAGGGGCCAAGAGGCGACAGCGCCGGCTGCAGGCTTTCCAGCACATGGTCTGTCAACTGACGGTACTGTTCGGGATTTTCTTTTATGCGGTAAAAGATCGGCGGTTTGATGTCGGTTATGATCAGGCGGTAGAAATAGTCGAAAAGGCCGCCTTCAATAATGTCGCCCGCAAGGCGCACTTTTTTTTCTTCAGACATGTGGAGCGAGTTTTCATGCCACAGCACACAGGCTAGCAGCATCTTGTGCGCCTGCTTGTCGGTTTCAAGCAGTTCCGCCGGGCGCAATTTGTCGTTCCAGCGCAGAAGGTACGCACCTGAAAAAATGAGTTGAAGTAAGCTTTTGCGAATATCTGCCATATTTTCTCCGGAGGCCTGTCGGAAAAACACTTGGCAGTATAGGAAGATATGGGGTAAAGCTCAAGGGCTTCATGACGTCCCCGTATTTTGCGGCTTTTACCGCGAATGGGTGGACAAGCTCTTGACAGGTTCAAGAGTTTACCGTATTGAAGCTTTCTTTACTGCGATACTGTTGTCACCCCCGTTCGACGGCGCATCGCGCAATGAACTTTTTTGCGGCCTCTACGGCTGCTGCTATTTGCAGATGTGAGGAGTCATTCCGATGAAGACGTTCAGCCCCACCCCCAAAGACATCAACCGCCAGTGGTTCGTGGTTGACGCCCAGGATCAGGTGCTTGGCCGTCTGGCCAGCCAGATCGCCCACCGCCTGCGCGGCAAGCACAAGCCGGAATTTGCCCCGCATATGGATAACGGGGACTTTATCGTGGTAGTTAACTGCGAAAAAATCAAGGTCACCGGCAACAAGCTGGCTGACAAAAAATATTACCGGCACTCCGGCTGGGTTGGCGGTCTCAAGACCACCATCCTCGGCGATGTGCTGGCCGACAAGCCTTCCCGCGCCCTGATGGCTGCCGTGAAGGGTATGCTGCCCAAAAATCGCCTGGGCCGCGCCATGCTGAAGAAGCTTAAGATTTACGCCGGGCCTGAACATCCGCACACGGCCCAGAATCCCCAGCCGCTGACGCTGCCGCATTAAGGAGTAGAATGCCATGAGCGAGAAATTTGAATACGGCACCGGCCGCCGCAAGACCGCCACGGCGCGTACCCGCATATATGCCGGTTCCGGTGGCATCACGGTCAACGGGCGTTCCTTTGAGAACTATTTTCCCCGTAAGACCCTGCAGATGATTATCCGCCAGCCCCTGGTGCTTGCCAAGCTGGCCGACAAACTCGACGTGCGCGTCAACGTGGCTGGCGGTGGTGTGACCGGTCAGGCCGAAGCTGTGCGCCACGGTATTTCCAGAGCTCTTCTGCTGGTAGACCCGGCCCTGCGCCCTGTGCTCAAGAAAGCCGGCTTTCTTACCCGCGATGCCCGCAAGAAAGAACGTAAAAAGTACGGCCTGCGCGCTGCACGCGCCCGGTACCAGTACTCCAAACGTTAATACCTTTTACGAAAGCCCTGCATGTCAGGGCTTTCGTGTTTTTCCGGCGGGTCGCCTTTGCGGCCCGCCTTTTTTTACACGCCGCGCCATCGGGCGTTTTCATGCGGATTTTTCCCAGTAAAACTGTATGATCTGTGGCTGCCGGTGGTCCGCATGTCCACATGCCAAAGAGAGTTGCCATGACCGCTATGACCAGAGACGGCCAGCCTTCAGGCCGGTTTCCTATCCTTGATTACGCTTATACGCACGAACAGACGCAGGCCACCACCGGCTATTTTTCCTGTGTGCCGCCTGAGGGCCTGGGGTTCGAGGCAGCCCTCGAGCGCCTTGAAGCCGCGCCTATGGATGATTTTCTTCATCTGCATCTTCTCCGTCATCTGAGTGCGCAAAATACGGACTATCTGGCCGGGCTTGCGGCCTTGTGCCATGATGAAAAAAAGGATGATTTCGTGCGTCCTGTTCTGGCTGCCCTGCTGCTGGAGTGCGCGATTCTTGTGCCGCAGCATGAAAAAGCCTGCGCAGCCTTTCCCGCCGATGCTGCGGCTCGCCTGGCGCATGCCAGTCCGGCACTGTACCTGCGGGCGGTCTGCCGTTCCGACATGGAGACCGCAGCAGCGTGGAGCGAGCTGTTCCGGAACAATATTTGTGGGCATCATGCGCTGCCGCGCCCGGAAGAGGCAGGCATTCCTTTGCTTTTCAGCCAGAAAAGCATTGCGGAAACAGCCCGGGGTATGGCAGCCGGGGCAGGCTCCATCGTCGCGCACCATGAGCGGCTAGCTGCGGAGGCTGCCCCTGCATGGCAGCGCCCTCCAGCCCAAGAGACATTTTTGCGCGCCCTGGATGCCCTGATGGAGGCGGGTATTATTGCCGGTCCGGAAATGCGTCACGAAGCATCGCTTTCGCCCATAGCACTGCTGCGGGCATGGCAGGTGGATATGGAGGTGTGCTGTGGCGCGGCACGTCACCGCTTGCGTGGTCAGGCCACTGCTTATGGCCGGGGGCTGTCTCTTGCTGCGGCGCGTGCCTCTTATGCCATGGAGATTGTGGAGCGTTCCAGTGCTTACGTCAGTATCGGGCCATCGGATGACGGATGCGATGGTGATTGCGAGCGGGCGGAAGTCGGGCAGGTGCGCAACCGCAAGCAGCCGCTGCCGCTGGTGAAGGCCCGCTTTTCCGAGTTGCAGGCATGGGGCAGGGCAGCTCTGGATCCCAACATGTTGCCTGTGGAAACCCCGTACGAAGACTCTCCTTTGCACTGGCTGCCAGCCGTGGCACCGGATGGAAGCGGGGTTCTTGTGCCGGCCCAGGCAGTATTTTTGTTCTGCAACCTTGATGAGCAGGCTCTTTTTCTGGCCGGTGGTTCTACAGGGCTTGCATCGGGCAACACGCTGGATGAAGCCCGGCAGGCGGCGTTGACGGAAATATTCGAGCGCGATGCCGAAGCCACCACGCCTTACAGCCGCTCACGCTGCTTTGTCCTGAAAAGCCGTGATGCGCGTCTGCAATCCCTGCTGGATGATTATGCCGCTTGCGGCATCAATGTACAGTTTCAGGACATTACTACTGAATTCGGGCTGCCCGTGTACCAGTGTTTTGTTATGGGACGCGATGGCGTCCTTGCCCGGGCCACGGGTGCGGGGCTGAGCGGCCCGCGCGCCGCCCTTGCCGCACTGACGGAAACCCCCTGGCCCTATTCCACCTCGCAAGCCGTTCGGCCTACGCCTTCCGGCCCCGGCCTTGCCGGGCTCCCCGTGCGTATGCTGGAAGACCTGCCGGACTACAGCCTGCCATCGCCCGCCGACAATTGCCGCCTGCTGGAGGCCATATTGGCTGATCACGGCAAAAAACCACTTTATGTGGATATAAGCCGGGCGGACCTTGATTTGCCTGTTGTGCGGGCCATTGTCCCCCATCTCTCACTCACCGGAGAATGGGACAGGTTTTCGCGGCCGGATATGCGGATTTTTGCGCGTTACCTTAATCTGTTTACCTGATTTTTACGGGCTTATGGCTTTTCTGAATTGCAGGCTATGCTCAAGTTGTTTATAGTGTGGGCCTGATGGCCGCGTCCTTGTGGCACGGCCCTGTGAAAACAAAAAACTGGAGGGAAAGGATGAAAATGGGCAAATTTTTTGCGGCGCTGGCCGGGCTGGCGCTCACCTTCGGCTTTGCCGGGCAGGCTCTGGCCGCTGATGCCGCTCCTATCAAAATAGGCGTATACCTTCCCTTGACCGGGCAGAATGCCTTTGGCGGGCAGCTTGAGCTTGAAGGCGTACGCCTGGCCCATAAGGAAATGCCCACCGTTCTCGGGCGTCCTGTTGATCTGGTGGTTGTGGACAACAAGTCCGACAAGGTCGAGGCTGCCAACGCTGTAAAACGCCTTGTGGAACGTGACAAGGTTGTGGCGCTCATCGGTTCCTATGGTTCTTCTTTGGCCATGTCTGGCGCAGAAGTGGCCGAAAAGGCCAAAGTTCCCGGCATCGGCACCTCCTGCACCAACCCCCTCGTGACCCAGGGCAAGAAGTATTACTTCCGCGCCTGCTTCATCGACCCCTATCAGGGGGCTGCCGCGGCCACGTATGCCCGTGAAAACCTGGGCTTCAAAAAGGCCGCCGTGCTTATGGATATGACCAATGACTACGCTGTGGGCCTGGCCAGTTTCTTCTCCCGTTCGTTCAAGAAGCAGGGAGGAGAAGTTGTCGGCACTCTCAAGTACAGCTCCGGCGACCAGGACTTCACGGCACAGCTTACCGAACTGATCTCCAAACAGCCCGACATCGTTTTCATGCCCGCCTACTTTGCTGAAGGCGCTATCATCATGAAGCAGGCCCGTGAACTGGGTGCCAAGTTCCGCCTTATGGGCGCGGACGCCATGGATAACCCCGACACCCTCAAGCTCGGCGGCAAGGCTGCTGAAGGCTTCCTGCACACCACCTTTCCCTATGATCCGGCTATGACCAATATGAGCGAAGCCGCCCAGCGGTTTACCGATGCCTGGAAGGCCACCTATCCCGACAAGGAAACCAACGTTAACGGCGCTCTTGGATACAACAGCTACTTCATCATCATTGACGCCATCAAGCGCGCTAATTCCGCCGAGCCTCAGGCCATTGCCAAGGCTCTGGGCGAAACCAAGGACCTGTCCACGGCTCTTGGCGTGTTGTCCATCAACGAATCTCACGATGCTGAAATGCCCGTGGGCATCATTGAGTACAAGGATGGCAAGCGCGTGTATGTGGGCGAAGTGACGCCCAAATAAGTTGCCTTTTCCCTGCCCCGCAGCCTCTGTGGCTGCGGGGCGCTTTTCTCTTTTTTTGCCGCCGTCCGCGCGGAAAGGCCTCTTGTGGCCTTTCTTTCGTCGCGATCCAGTACGGCTGCCGAGGTGGCCACATGAGCCTTGACATGTTTTTGCAGCACTGCTTTAACGCCCTTACCCTGGGATCGCTCTACGCGCTTATCGCCATTGGCTACACAATGGTCTACGGCATATTGCGCCTGATCAACTTTGCGCATGGCGATATCCTGATGGTTGGCGCCTACTTTGTTTTTTTCGGCACGTTCGCTTTTGGCTGGCCCTGGGGTGTGGCCGCCGTAGTTTCGGTGGCGGGCGCAAGCCTGCTCGGGGTTTTCATTGAAAGGGTCGCGTACCGGCCTTTGCGCGATGCGCCACGTATTTCGGCGCTTATCAGCGCCATTGCCGTTTCATTTTTTATAGAAAGTCTGGCTGTAGTCGTCTTTACAGGCCAGCCGCGTCCGGTGCTTCAGCCTGAATGGCTTGTTGCCGAGTGGCAGATAGGCAGCCTGCGCATTTTACCGCTCACAGCGTTTGTGCCTTTGATGACCATAGTTCTTGTGGGCTTTCTGCTGTACGTGGTTTATCGCACCAAGCCAGGACTGGCCATGCGCGCCATATCTAAGGATATCGAGACCACGCGCCTGCTCGGTGTGCGGGTGGACAACATCATTGCCCTGACCTTCTGCATCGGTTCGGCTCTGGCCGCGGCTTCAGGCATTATGTGGGCCTTGCGCTACCCCCAGGTGCATCCGTATATGGGGATCATGCCGGGGCTCAAGGCATTTATTGCCGCCGTGTTCGGGGGGATCGGTTCCATTCAGGGCGCGGTTATCGGCGGGGTGGCCCTGGGCTTTGTGGAAATCATGACTGTGGCCTTCATGCCTGAGCTTTCGGGATACCGTGACGCTTTCGCCTTTGTGCTACTGGTGCTTGTGCTTTTTTACAAGCCCACGGGCCTTCTGGGTGAACGCATGGAGGAGAAAATCTGATGCGCCTGAACAGCAGCACGCTTTTGAGCATACTGGTCATGGTTCTGCTGGGCTGCGCTGTCTGGCAGGCAGAAACATTTTTGGGCGATTACCAGATTTATATTGCCAAGCTCATCTTCATCAACGCCATTCTGGCCCTTTCACTCAACCTCATTTATGGGTTCACAGGTCTTTTCTCTTTGGGGCATGCGGGCTTTATAGCCGTGGGCGCTTACGTTTCGGCCCTGTGCATTCTGCCGCCGGAACAGAAAGAAATGATGTGGATTCTCGAACCTATAATGTGGCCTTTTTCCGAACTGTTCACGCCGTTCTGGGCCTCTGTGCTGGCCGGGGGCGTTGTAGCCACCATATTCGCTTTTTTTATAGCTGTTCCCGTACTGCGCCTTGGGGATGACTATCTGGGTATAGCCACTCTTGGTTTTGCTGAGATCATCCGGGTGCTCATCGTCAACGCCACGCCCATAACCAACGGCTCTCTGGGCATCAAGGGCATACCGGGACACGCCACACTGCTGGCCTGTTACGGCTGGGTGCTTTTTACCCTCATTGTGCTTGCGCGACTTGTGTTCAGCAACTACGGCAACGTGCTGCGCTGCATACGTGATAACGAGATTGCAGCCAGAGTCATGGGTATCAACGTATTCTGGAACAAGGTGCTTTCTTTCTGCATCGGTGCATTTTTCGCCGGTGTGGGGGGAGCCTTGCTTGGCAGCCACCTTTCCACCATTGACCCAAAGATGTTCAATTTTTTGCTGACCTTCAACGTGCTCATGTTTGTAGTGGCTGGCGGGCTCGGCTCTCTGACGGGCAGTCTGCTTGGTGCTACGGTTATCACCATTCTTCTGGAGTGGCTGCGTGCAATTGAAGAACCCATGGATATCTTTGGCCTGTTCGAGCTGCCGGGCATTCCCGGCATGCGCATGGTGGTGTTTTCAATGGTTCTGCTGGCCATTATCCTGTACCGGCGTGAAGGCATCATGGGCACGAGGGAACTGACCTGGAAGAGAATTGGCGCATTTCTGAGGAGGCACAAGGCATGAGCGAGTTTATTCTGCCCCGCCCCCCGCATTATGAAGGCGCCTTGCTTCTCGCCCGGGATGTGACCATGCGCTTTGGCGGCGTTACTGCCGTGAGCGAGCTTTCATTGGCCCTGCCCAAGGGAAGCATCGCAGGCATCATTGGACCGAACGGTGCGGGAAAAACAACGGCCTTCAACGTGCTCAGCGGATTTTACACGCCGCAGGGTGGAGATGTCATTTTTGACGGACAGAGCATCAAGGGCCGGAAGCCCTATGATATCTGCCGTCAGGGCATGGCCCGCACGTTTCAGAACATCCGCCTTTCGCAACACATGACCGTGCTTGAAAATATCATGGTGGGCTGTCATGTGCGGCGTCACTGCCCCTGGTGGATGGCGCCGCTCGGTCTGCCGTCTTTTTACCGTGAAGAAGCCGAAATCAGGGAAAAAAGCCGCAAGCTGGCGGAACGGGTAAATCTTGGCGAGCATCTCGATGACCTGGCCGGCAGCCTGCCTTACGGCGCGCAGCGCCGGCTTGAGATTGCCCGTGCTCTGGCTACCGAACCCCGGCTGCTTTTGCTGGACGAGCCTGCTGCAGGGATGAACCCCCAGGAAAGCATTGAGCTTATGCATTTCATTGGTCATATCCGCGACGAATTTGATCTGACCATCCTGCTCATCGAGCATGACATGAAAGTTGTCATGGGCGTATGCCAGTACATCTGGGTTATGGAGTACGGCGCGCTCATCGCTGAAGGCGGGCCGGAGGATATTCGTAATAATCCCGTAGTAATCCGCGCCTACCTTGGTGAGGACATGGGCGCTGGCGGCATGTTTTGATGCGTGATCGCATTATAGCCGTAACGGCTGAAGATATAATGGATATGGTGCAGCATGCTTGAAATTCGTGACCTTCATGTACGCTACGGCGGCATTCAGGCCGTGCAGGGAGTAAGCCTTACCATCCCGCGCGGCAGCATTGTGACCCTCATTGGAGCCAACGGCGCGGGCAAGAGCAGCATTATCCGCTCCATTGCCGGGCTGAACAAAAACGTTAATGGTGAAATACTGCTAACCCGTCACGAAGGCGAGACACCGTCTTCTCTCATGGGCCTCAAGCCTGAAGATATGGTGCGGCGGGGCATCTCACTCTCTCCTGAGGGGCGGCGCATCCTGCCTCATCTGACAGTTGCCGAAAACCTGATGCTTGGTGCATATTCCCGCAATGACCGTCAGGAAATTGCCGATGATATCGAGTGGGTATATACGCTTTTTCCTCGCCTCAAGGAGCGGAACTGGCAGAAGGGCGGCACACTTTCCGGCGGTGAACAGCAGATGCTGGCCGTGGGCAGGGCGCTCATGAGCCGCCCTGATCTGCTTATGCTGGACGAGCCTTCCCTGGGGCTGGCCCCCTTGCTGGTGCGCGAGATTTTTGAAATCGTCAAACGTATCAATGCCGATGGAAAAACCGTGCTGCTGGTGGAGCAAAATGCTTTTGCGGCTCTTTCTGTGGCACACTACGCCTATATTCTGGAAGTGGGCCGTGTTGTGCTGGAAGGCCCCGGCAGGCAGCTGCTGGAAAACCCCAAAGTCAAAGAAGCTTATCTGGGAGGCTAGGCCCGATAGCGGGAGTGACGGGGCATCCCCCTTGCTTCCCGGCGTTTTGAGAACTATTATAAAAAGCGGGACTGAAAAGTCCCGCTTTTTTGTATCCCTGCAAGGCCCATCGCCGTTCGCGTTTCACAGGCACGGCAGCGGCCCACATCATAACAGCGGGCAGACGGGAGTGTCAGGCCTGCAACGCAGGAGGTTTCATGCGGCGTTTTTTTTCATTTGCGGCTCTGGCATTACTGCTTGCTCTGGCCTGCCCGGCAATTGCGGCCAGTGATAAACCAGCCCAGGGGGATGACAGCGGGGTGCTTACGCGTCTGCCCAACGGGCTTACCGTCTATATTCTGAAGGATGTACGTTTTCCCCTTGTAGCCACGCGCCTGTATGTACGCACAGGCTCTGCCAATGAAAAGCCTGATCAGGCGGGTATCAGTCACCTGCTTGAGCATATGGTGTTCAAGGGTACGGAGCACAGGCCAAAGGGCCAGGTGGCTCAGGATGTGGAGGCGCTGGGCGGCTACCTCAATGCTGCCACCAGCTTTGACAAGACATGGTACATGACCGATATGCCCGCCGCGCATTGGCGCACCGGCATGGATGTGGTCAAGGAAATGGCTTTCCAGCCTTCGCTGGATCCAAAAGAGCTGGAATCTGAAAAGGAAGTGGTCATTTCCGAGCTTGAAGGCGATCAGGACTCGCCCATGAGCAGGCTTTTTGAAAGCCTGCAGACTTCTGCCTTGCAAAACACGGTTTACGGGCGGCCCATCATCGGCTTTAAAGACACCATCCGGGCAGTCACGGCCGAAGATCTGCGTGCGTATGTGCGGCACTGGTATCAACCGCAAAACATGCTGCTGCTGGTAGCCGGCGATATTGATCCGCAGGCGGTGCTGGCGTATAGCCAGAAGCTTTTTGGCGGCCTGACCAATAACGGCGACCTTGCCGAACCGCAACCCGTAAATCTGGCCGATGCTTCGGGCGGGCCGCGGGTAGAGGTTATCTACGGCCCCTGGAGCAAGGTTTATATGGGTATGGCTTTTCCCGTACCCGGCCTGCGCGACCTGCGTTCTGTGGATCTGGATGTGCTCTGCTATCTCCTGGGTGGCGACGGTACATCCGAACTGTACCGCAAGTTCAAATATGAAAAACAGATGGTAGACAGCATCGGCATGGGCAACATGAGCCTGTCCCGTGCTGGTCTTGTTTATCTGAGCGCCCAGCTTGATGTGGACAAGGTGGAGCCCTTCTGGCGTGAACTGACCAGGGACATGGCGGCCCTCAAGGCCGGGCAGTTCAGGCCGGAAGCCATTGAGCGGGCCAGGTTCAACCTTGAGGATAATATGGACAGGGCAGGCGAGACCCTCAATGGTCTTGCTTCATGGCTCGGCACTGTACAGTTTGAACTGGGGGGCAAACAGGCCGAGATGAACCTGCGTTTTGCCCAGCGCAATGTGGATGTACCACAACTGGCTCAGGCCCTTGAGCTGTGGCTCAACCCCCGGCAGGCGCGTGTGCGCGTGCTGGCCCCGGAAGGAGCGAAGCTTCCTGACCTGGAGGCCATCCTGCAGCAGAACTGGCCCGGGCCTGAAAGTGATCAGGTGCGAAAGGCACGGGCTTCAAAGGCGGGCGAGCGCGAAGTGGTACAGCTGGGCGCTGGCCGCACCCTCATTTTACAACCTGACGCCACGGTTCCCTACGTGGCCGTTGATATGATGCTCCCGGGCGGCAACGCTTTACTCAAGCCAGATTGCCAAGGACTTGCTGGCCTTACGGCCCGCGCGCTTACCTCGGGCATCGGCACGCTGGACGCCCAGGGTGTGGAACGCTTTTTTTCCGACCGCGCAGCGGCCATAGATGCCAGTGCCGGGCTGCAGAGCTTTACCCTCTCCATTACCGGCCCGGCGCGCTTCAATGCAGACTATTTCGCCATACTGGGCGAAGCGTTGCGCAGCCCCAGGTTTGAAGAAAAGGAAATACGACGTGAAGCGGACAATATGAAAGCCGCCATACGTCAACGGTCCGACAGGCCTTCGTCCTACCTGTTTTCCAGGCTCAACGGATTTCTTTTCCCTGGCGGCCAACCTTACGGCTATGACGGCCTGGGTAATGCGGAAAACCTCGACCGTTTTGGGGGCAAGGATGTACGCGCCTTCTGGCAGGAACAGATGGGACAGCCCTGGGTCCTTTCCATAGCCGGAGACTTCGACCGTGAGGCCGTGCTGGCCTTAGCCCGGTCCTTGCCTGTACCCCGCACAGATATCCCCGCGCCGGGCGCTCCGGCATGGGGGCATGATAAAAAACTCGACCTGCACCTCCCTGGCCGCAATCAGGCGCATGTGCTCCAGGTTTTCAAGGCTGTGCCGCCTACCCATGAGGATGCGCCGGCCCTGATGCTGCTTCAGGCCGTGCTTTCCGGTCAGAGCGGTCTGCTGTTCAGCCAGTTGAGAGATGTGGAAGGCCTGGGTTACACGGTGACGGCTTTTTATCGCAGTATGCCCGAAGCAGGAATGATGGCTTTTTACATAGGCACTACTCCGGACAAAGTGGAGCAGGCCCGTAAAGGTTTTGGCAAGATTATTGCCGACATCAAGGCAAAACCCCTGTCGGCTGCGCAACTGGAGGCCGGGGCAAACCGTCTGCTTGGCGCATACTTTCGCGAACGGCAAAGCCTGGGCGCACGGGCTGCGGATGCCGCCGGTGATGCCCTTTTGCGCCGCCCCTATGACTTTGACCGCCAGCTTATTGAAAAGGCCGCAACCCTGACGCCTGCTCAGGTGCAGGCCGTGGCCAGGAAATATCTGGAGCAGGAAAACGCTTACGAACTGGTGCTCTTGCCCTGACAATACCTGTAGTTCCGCGAAGGTGCGTGACGACAGTGTGTTTTGCCCCCATCAGGCCTTTCAGGTGAAGCCTCTTGCGCGAACCTGGAGCCTGATGGGGTTTTGCATGGCAATAAGAAGAAGGGCAGGCCTGTTTCACAAAGAAACGGCTATGGCCGAAAGTCGGCACGTACCGTCAGTATCGGCGTTTTTTTACTGTCTGTGAAGGAGGGGAAGTGCTGCCTCCAGCTTGTCAGGAATATTTATCGAAAAAAAATGACCTGAAAAAAACGGCCACTAGCGCGGGTTTTTAGCTGCTAACTTCAAAAATCCGCTTGTATCAAGGACTTGAGCAGCCTTGAAATCATCTTCGCAGTGCGCTAGATTGCAGATCCGCACTGAGGGAAGTCACCAGCCAGCATATCAGGCTGCGGAACTTTCAATAGCGGTTCCGGCAGTGTTAAGCAGGGCAGAGCCCCCATTCTCGCCCTGTGCTCTTTTGCGGTCTTTTTTCAGTCCTGCTTAACGAGCGTAATTAAAAATTTTTCTTAATATAAACTAAACTGTTCCCATGCACCTAGGAAGTCTTTTTTACCAACCCCAATTGACATGAAGCGGTTCTTTTGAGATTTTCTAGACATTGAAAGTGCCCCACCGGGCTTAATCGGGAATCCCGTGAAAAGCGGGAGCGGACCCGCCGCCGTAAGCCGGGCAACAAACTGTCTTTCACCATGCGCCACTGGGTTCAGCCCGGGAAGGCCGAAAGATGGCCGGCAAGCCGGAAGACCTGCTTTCAACTTACCTTCAAAGGGTGATGGGTATCCCCTGTAACCCCAATAAGGACAACCGACACGGGGCTTTTGTCGGTCAGTCCCCCCGCTGAGGGCGGTCTGCCTTCGGCTGCAGGCATGTTCCTGTTATTTTGTTTGCCCCTCCATTAGGTATCGGTATTTGCGTCCATATTCTGGACGGCCCTGTTCACTATGTTCCGGGAGCTTTCTTCCATGCCCGCCAGCATCATCAAGCGCGATGGCACGGCAGTGCCCTTTGATTCAGTCAAGATCCTCAACGCCATCACCAAGGCCAATCAGGCTGTGGGGGGCGAGGATATGTCCCCCACTGACCTTTTATTCGTCACCGAAAAAGTTTGCAAAAAGCTGAATGAACGTGGTCTGAAGCACGTTGAAGAAATTCAGGACGTGGTTGAAGAATCATTGATTCAGTATGATTACGCCAAAACCGCCAAGGCCTACATCCTGTATCGTGCCGAGCATACGAAAATTCGCAATGCGGAATCGTATCTCATGGATATTTATAAAAAGCTGACGTATTCCGCCGCCATCCATGAGGATATCAAGCGCGAAAACGCCAATATTGACGGCGATACGGCCATGGGCACCATGCTCAAATACGGCTCCGAAGGGTCAAAATTTTTCATAGATAACTATATCTTACCCAAAGACGCTTCGGCAGCCCATATTCACGGTGATATTCATATTCACGACAAAGATTTCTATATGCTCACGGAAACGTGCTGCCAGATAGATCTTATCCCCCTGTTTAAAAATGGTTTTTCTACTGGGCACGGGTATTTGCGTGAACCGAATTCCATTGAAAGCTATTCGGCCCTGGCCTGCATAGCCATTCAGGCCAACCAGAATGAAATGCACGGCGGTCAGAGCGTGCCTCATTTCGACTTTGCCATGGCCGAGGGGGTTGTAAAAACCTACCGCAAGGAATACGAGCGCGCTTTTTCTTCTTTTGTGCGCATTGTTTTGCATGTGGACGCAAGAGAAGCGGCTGCCTTTACTGAAAAGCTGCTTGCTGAGGCGGCGCTGTGCCCCCGTCTCGGCTCTGTGGACGCGCTGGGCCGCCGTCTTGGCGAAGTTGCCCCCGAAGGGCAGGAGGCCATGGTGGCCGAAGCCCACGCCTACGCTGTTGAAGAAGCCCTCAAATACACCGAACGCCGCACCTATCAGGCTATGGAAGCCCTTATCCATAACCTGAATACTATGAATTCCCGTGCGGGCGCCCAGGTGCCTTTCAGCTCCATCAACTATGGTACGGACGTTTCAGCCGAAGGGCGCATGGTCACAAAAAACCTGCTCAAAGCCACCAAGGCCGGATTGGGGAATGGAGAAACCTCCATCTTTCCCGTGCAGATTTTCAAGGTCAAGTCCGGGGTCAACTATAACAGCGAAGATCCCAACTACGATCTTTTCAAACTGGCCATAGACGTTTCAGCCATGCGGCTTTTCCCGAACTTCAGCTTCCTGGATGCCCCTTATAACCTTCAGTACTACAAGCCCGGTGACTACAATACCGAAGTGGCCTATATGGGCTGCCGCACGCGTGTGCTCGGCAACGTGTACGACAAGGACCGTGAGGTCACCTGCGGGCGGGGCAATCTGAGCTTCACCTCTGTGAATCTGCCCCGTCTGGGACTGGAAGCCCAAGGTGATATAAAAAGGTTTTACGCCCTGCTTGACGACAGGATTGACCTGGTTTTTCGTCAGCTCATGCACAGGTTTAAAGTGCAGTGCTCAAAGAAGGTGCGCAACTATCCCTTTCTGATGGGCGAAGGTATCTGGCTTGATTCCGGCAAGCTTGACTGGGATGACAGCGTGGAAGAAGTGCTCAAGCACGGTACGCTGACCATGGGCTTTATCGGTCTGGCTGAAACTCTCAAGGCTCTGCTTGGCGTGCACCACGGCGAAAGCGAGGAAGCGCAGAAACTTGGTCTGGAGATCGTCCGCCACATGCGCAAACGTTGCGATGAAGAAGCGGAAAAAACCAAGCTGAATTTCTCTCTTATCGCCACCCCGGCAGAAAGCCTCAGCGGTCGTTTTGTGGGGCTGGATAAGGCCAAGTTCGGCAGTATCCCCGGTATTACGGACAAGGATTACTACACCAACTCCTTTCATGTGCCGGTGTACTATCCGATCAAGGCTTTCAAAAAGATTCAGATCGAGGCCCCTTACCACGCTATGACCAATGCGGGCCACATCACCTATGTGGAGCTGGACGGCGATACGTGCAAAAATCCAGAAGCTTTTGAAAGCATTATCCGCTTCATGCACGATAATGGCGTGGGCTATGGCTCGGTCAATCATCCCCTTGACCGCGACCCCCTGTGCGGCTACGTGGGCGTGATTAACGGTTGCTGCCCGCGATGCGGCCGCAAGGAAGGCGAGGGCATCAGCCCGGAATTGTTGGAAGAACTGCGGAAAAAATATCCGCATATTCCCAAGTGGAACTAGGCCGGATCACCCATTGCAACGCCATGCGTTGTAACGGCTCAGTCAGCCGGAACCGGGTTTTTCGGACGTATCGCGCCGCGCGAAATGAACACTGTTGATTGGTGGCGCTATGTAGCTACGGCGGCCGCTGCTGCGGCCTGGAATATTCACCGTATTGTTTCAAAGACCAAGGAGAAAACCAATGTTGATGAAGTCGCGTCTGTACGAGGAAGTGAAGCCCACACAAACGCTGGTGGGGCAGGGCATGGGCTTTGAACGCACCCGCCGTATCACCGGCTATCTCGTGGGTACGCTTGATCGCTTCAATAATGCCAAGCGCGCCGAGGAGCGCGACCGGGTAAAGCATGCCTGAAGATGTGATGTCGCAGCCCTTGCGCCTGTCCGGCATTGTGGAGGAATCCATAGTGGATGGGCCGGGGCTGCGATATGTGCTTTTTACCCAGGGCTGTCCCCATCGCTGCCGGGGTTGCCATAATCCGCAAACGCACAGCCTTGAGGGTGGCTTTCTTTTTACAACAAAGGCTGCTCTTGAGCAGTTTGATGGAAATCCGCTGCTTGCGGGGGTGACCCTTTCTGGCGGGGAGCCTTTTTTACAGGCCGCTCCTTTATGTGCCGTGGCCCAGGGCGTACATGAAAGGGGCAAAACGGTGGTTACCTATACAGGGTATACATTTGAAACCCTGCAAGAAATGGCTGTTCATGACCCTTGGATTACGCGTTTGCTGGACTTGACGGACCTGCTGATTGACGGGCCGTATGTGGAAGAACTGCGGGATATGGAATTGCGTTTCAGAGGCAGCTCCAACCAGCGGCTTCTGGACAGGTCTGAGCGCAAACGTCTTGTGGCGGGTTTGCCTGTTTTCACAACATGACAGATATGTTCAGGCTAGTTTGAAAGGGCGAAGAGCAGCCATGCAGAAACTGTAAACTTCAACTGATACTTCGGGCCGGGCAAACTCGGTTTTACTGCCAACTAGCCGGGTACACGGCATTTTACCCGCACTGTCGTCACAACTGCACACGCAGCCTGGCTGCGCGGTTAACCGCCGGAGTGACTGCCATAAGAACATCAAATATAATTTTCAAGAGCAAAATGTGTTGTAGAGAGAAGAGCCTCCGCTCAAAAAGCGGAGGCTCTTCTCTTTACGCGGTCCGATGTCAGGGATGCTCTTTAAATGGCCTGTGTTGCTTCTGTGTTGGTCGCAGCGTCTTCTTCATCAGGTTTTTTCGCGCCATGCTTCGGGGCCACATAGGGAGCGAAAGAAACGTCCATACCCTGAATATGCTCCACAAGCCAGGTCTTCAGAAAGTCCAGCAGGGCAAGGTCCACACCTGATTTGCCTTCAAGCACGGATTCGCGGAAAAGAAGAACTTTATCCCTGAACTGCTGGTGTATTTCAATATGTGCTTTTGCCGCCGGGTAATCGGAGTGGGCGAAGAAAATTTCTTCCGTATTGAAGTGGGTAAAGGCGTAGCCGGCCAAGGCATCAAGTATTTCCAGCAAGAGATCAGAAGCCTCGGCCTGCATGATGCCCCGATGCAATTTGTTAATGTATGAAAGCAGCAGCTTGTGCTGTCCGTCAATAACAGGAACGCCAGTGGAAAAATCGTCCGACCATTGAACATACTCTTCTTGCTGTTCCACCTGGTTGGTAACCGGGTCTGTTTCCGGATCGCCCAGAAATGCGGTCATCTGTTCCACGTAGCTTTCGCAATACTCGAGTTCGGCAATAATCTTGTCCAGCCACTGCACTGTAAAACCGTTAAAAAGCGATTCCTGCGCCAGTTCCGGATGCACTTCAAGCAATTTTCTGATCTGTTCGGCCTGATCAGAAGAAAGTTTGTGCATCTTGCCCACCACTTCGTGCAGGCTGTCTCTGATCATGATTTGACCGGTCATGGCGATTTTGTATTTTTCGCGCCATTCAGCGGATTCATGCTGAAATTTTTCGAGATCGCGCAAGTTTGCAGCCAGCGTACGTGAGCGATCTTCACCGTGAACGGTCATAAGGTCCGCCAGTTCGCGCAGGATGCCACAGTCCGTATCGTGGGGCAGGTGGAGCGCCCCGGGCTGCTGGAGACTGTGGGAAATGTTTTTCATGGGCTTGAGCAGGTCCTGGTAAAGAAAATAAAGCCCGCTGAAGCCGCAGAGCAGGCCCGCGCCGCCCGCCATGTATGATATTGGAAAAGGCATAAGCAGGCCGGCCGCGCTTACAGCGGGAGCCAAGGCCAAAAGTATGATGAATACAGGCATACGGTATCCTTATATATTATGGGTATGGCCTTTGCCGTGGGCTGAACCCGCAGGCTCCGGCCGGGTGACTGTGCTGGAAGTACAGGGCCTGCCGGGCGGCAGGTTAACGGATGAGGCAAATCTTTGGTTCTTGAGGCTTGGAGTCTGACGAAGCCCCGCCGGGGCTTGTCTGGAATTCTTCCAGTGCCCGGCGGGGAGTAACCCGTTTGTGCTGTCTTGTTGTTATCAGATAACTGTTAGTCTTTGAAGGGCGATATGGCCCTGAGAGTTTTGATAACCTGGGGGAAGTGCTCGATAACAAAGTTTACATCATCTTCGGTGGTGTAGCGTGACAGGGAGAGCCGGACAGAGCCGTGGGCGTAATTAAAGGGCACACCCATGGCCCTGAGCACATGCGAAGGCTCAAGACTGCCCGAAGTACAGGCCGAGCCGGAGCTTGCGCAGATGCCCAGCCTGTCCAGCATGAGCAGGATAGCCTCTCCTTCCACATTTTTGAAGGCGATGTTTGTGGTGTTGGGGAGGCGGTTTTCCACATCGCCATTGACCCTGCAGTCCGGGATGCGTTCCAGAATACCGGCTTCAAGCTTGTCGCGCAACATGGCTACCTGTACGCGCTCTTCCTGCATATGATCCAGGGCCAGCTGGGCAGCCACGCCCATGCCCACGATATAGGGTACGTTTTCTGTGCCTGCCCGGCGCCCGCGTTCCTGATGTCCGCCACGCAAGAAGGGGCGGAAGCGTACTCCCTTGCGGATGTACAGGGCGCCTATGCCCTTGGGCGCATGCAGCTTGTGGCCGGAGAGCGAGAGCAGGTCGGCAGGCAGATGCTCAAGGTCTATGGGGGTTTTGCCCACAGCCTGTACGGCATCGGTATGAAAGAGTATGCCTTTTTCATGCGCCATTTCGGCCATGCGCTGTATGGGATAAATGTTGCCGACCTCATTGTTGGCAAACATGATGGATACAAGTGCCGTGTCGCCGGACAGGGCCTGTTCGTATTCGTCTATGTCGAGTCTGCCCTTGTTGTCCACGGCAAGGTAGGTGACGCGGTATCCGTGTCGCTCCCAGTGCTGTATAACGTTAAGCACGGCAGGATGTTCAACGCGGGTGGTGATGATGTGACGTCTATCGGGCTGGGTCTGCAGGGCCGTCCAGATAGCGGAGCTGTCGCTTTCCGAGCCGCACGAGGTGAACAGGATTTCATCGGGGCTGGCGCCAAGAAGGCTGGCCAGGCTCTGCCTGGCATTTTCCATCGCCTCGGCCACCTGTCCGCCGAAGGTGTGCATGCTTGAAGGGTTGCCATACAGTTCGGAAAGATAGGGCAGTATGGCGTCCCGCACTTCGGGAGCTACAGCAGTGGTGGCATTGTTGTCGAGATAAATGGTTCTCATGTCCCTATGCCTCCTCAACTACAATATCTGGTTCAACATGTTCACGCAAGAGGCGCTGCACGAGGTCGCGAATGGTTACATCGCTGGCGCGACACTGCGAGCAACGGCCGCGCAGGGACACTACTACCCGCAAGCCGTCCACATCCACCAGCTCGATATCGCCACCATCGGCAGCAAGCACGGGGCGGATTTCTTCTTCTATGGTCTTGAGCACCAGCTGCATGCGTTGCACGTTGGTCATGCGCGGCTTGGGCTTCAGTTCCACCAGTGGCTTTTGCTTGAGTTCGGCAGCAAGGATTTCGCCGATTTCATCCAGGCATTCGCCGCAGGCTCCGCCGGCCTTGGTGTAGTTGGTGATTTCTTCTACGGTCTTGAGGCCGTTTTCGCGAATGGCGCGGATGATCTGTGCATCGGTGACACCAAAACATTTACAGACCAGCTTGCCTTCTTCATGCGCATGGGGCACGGGCGGCTCGCCCTTCCACTGGCGGATGGCGGCCTCCAGCGCTTCCTGTCCCATGACGGAGCAGTGCATTTTCTGCTTGGGCAGACCGCCCAGGGCATCGGCTATGTCCTTGTTGCTGACCTTGAGAGCGTCTTCAACAGACATACCCTTGATCATATCCGTGAGCACTGAGCTGGAGGCAATGGCGCTGGCGCAGCCAAATGTTTCAAAGGTGGCATTTTCGATAATGCCCTTGTCGCTGATCTTGAGATAGAGTTTGAGAGCGTCGCCACAGGCCAGGCTGCCCACCTCGCCAATGGCATTGGCTCCTTCCAGGGGTCCCACGTTGTGCGGGCGCAGAAAATGGTCATGAACGGCTTCAGTGTAATTCCACATAATTGCCTCCCGAAGCGGAGTGCTTCTCTGATTCTATGATTTCCTGCAGGGTTCTTTGCTGCAGAAAGCTGCGTATGTGTCCGTCAAGTTCGCTCCAGAATTCACGTGTGGAGCACTGCTTTTCTCTCTGGCATGAACGCCCCTTGCTGAGGCAGCGCACCGGAGAAATTTCGCCTTCAAGGTGTTGAAAAACTTCTTCCATATTAATTTCTGCAGGCGGCTTTGCCAGGGCGTAGCCGCCGCCGGAACCGCGCACGGCCCGGAGGATGCCCATGGGACGCAAGGCCCGGACGATCTGCTCCAGGTAGCCCGAAGAAATGTTTTCCTCGCGGGCTACCTGCCCCAGTTGCAAAAGGCTGCCCTGGGGCTGGGCTGCCAGACGCAGCAGAAAACGCAATCCATAACGGGTTCTGGTCGAAAATCGCATAAGGCTCCTCGTTTCGGCAATTGGCCGGATTAGGCTATGCGCCAGCCCGCGCTTCGCGGTTTTGAGCGATGGCGGTAAGGCTGAACGGAGTTTCCTGATACACGTAATAGTTAAGCCAGTTGCAGTAAAACAGATGCGCGTGTGCCCGCCAGTTCATGCGCGGCATAGCGGCGGGGTCGTCATGGGGATAATAATGTTCCGGTACACGCGGTTTCAGGCCCCTGTCCACATCACGGCGATATTCCGCGTCCAGTGTGCCTCTGTCGTACTCCAGATGGCCGGTCATGAAAACCTGTGAATGGTCAACGCGTTCTACAAGCGTTACTCCGGCCTGTTCCGACTGTGCAAGCAGACGCAGTTGTGGCGTTTCAAGGATGTGCCCTGCGCGCACTTCGGTATTGCGGGAGTGCGGCGCGGTAAATGTGTCGTCAAAGCCGCGGAAAAGGCGGCAGTCCGGCAGCAGAATGTCGTGGTTGAAAATTCCTGAGATTTTTTGCGGCAGGCTGAATTTGGGGATGCCGTAAAAATGGTACAACGCAGCCTGGGCCGCCCAGCAGATATACAGGGTGGAGTAAACATGGCTCGCCGCATAATTCATGATGTCGAGCAGTTCGTGCCAGTAGTCCACATCCTCAAAGGGCAGATGTTCCACCGGCGCTCCGGTGACAATCATGCCGTCAAAGCTGCCGTGCCGTATCTCGCTGAATGTTTTGTAAAAACGTTCAAGATGCTGAGCCGGTGTGTTTTTGGACTCATGCGCCTCGGTGCGCAGCAGGGTGATGTTGACCTGAAGAGGGGAGTTGCCCAAAAGTCGCAACAACTGGGTTTCAGTGGCGATTTTAGTGGGCATGAGGTTGACGATGACTATTTCCAGAGGGCGTATGTCCTGAGCGACTGCGCGGTCTTCGGTCATTACGAAGATGTTTTCACTTTCCAGGGCGGCGCAGGCGGGCAAATCCGCCGGGATCTTGATGGGCATATCCTCTTCCTTGACACTAAAGTTGCAATGCGGGTACAGCGTAATGTTAACTCTGTCGCACCATTGGCGGGTCCCGGCCGCAAGCGGGCGGGACCCGCCCTTAAAACATAGCAATTAGATATGTTTTGTCAAGACGCTATAACTGGCGCTGCTTTTTAACGCCGTCGTCTGCGTTTTTTTGTTGTCTGCTGCTAGAGCTTGACCACATGACATTCCATTTTCAGGTCACTTTGTGCGTCTTTAAGGGCCTGCTGGGCCAGGTGTTCAAGCCCGCCACAGCACGGCACGCTCATGCGCAGTACTGTGAGGCTTGCGATCTGTCCCGATTTTATGATGGCTGTGAGCTTTTCCAAAAGGGCCGCATTATCTTCAAGCTTGGGACAGGCGATAACAGGTATGCGTCCGGCAAGCCAGTCTTTATGCAGATTGGGCAGGGCAAAGCCAGCACAGTGGGCGGCCAGCAGTATCTGAGCGCCCTTGAGAAACGGGGCTGTGGGAGGAACAAGCCGCAACTGGATAGGCCAGGAGGGCAGATCCACGGCAAGTCCGGGGTTGGCCGCCGCCGTAACTGGGGACAGAGGTTTGAGAGCACGCGCCATGCTGCCCGGGCATCCACCCGGTCTGGGCGTCATGCCCTGCGCCCCGTGTCCTGCGTGGGCAGGGGCTGTTCCTTCGCGCTCAGCCTTGGCCGCCAGGGCCGCTTCTTCATCAAACTCTTCTGCCTCGCGTTCGATAAGCTGCAGAGCTCCTTCAGGGCAGCTAAGACATGCGCCAAGCCCGTCGCAGTAAGAGTCCCGTATGAGTTTGGCTTTGCCGTCCACTATGGCCAGCGCGCCTTCGGCACAGTCCAGTACACATTGGCCGCAGCCGTTGCACTTGTCTTCGTCAATTTCGATAATAAGACGTTTTGCCATGGCTATATCTCCACCGTCAGTTCAATCAGTTGGGCCGGGGCGTCGATGATATGATCGGCTCCAGCGGCGCGCAGTTCCGCAGGGCCGCGAAAACCCCAGGCCACACCCACTGACGTTGTGCCCGCGTTGCGCGCGGTCTGCACATCCACGTCGCTGTCGCCCACGTACAGGACCCGGGCCACAGAAGTATGCATTGTTTCAGCCATGTCCAGCAGGGCCTGCGGCTGTGGTTTAAGAGGAACATTTTTTCTGCCGCCGCGTACAAGAACGAAGGGGATGGAAGGAAAGTAGCGCTGCACCAGATCCACCGTATGTTCTTCCGGCTTGTTGGAAAGCACGGCCAGCGGGCATCCCTTGGCGGCCAGGGTTTCCAGTGCCGGGATGATGCCTTCATAGGGGCGGGTGGTGTCGCACATATGGCGGCCGTAGTGCTGGCGGGTTTCTTCCACCAGTTGTGTCAGGGCCGGCGGCTCAAGCTCTGCTGCGGCAGGCAGGGTGTCGCGTACCAGCTTGTCAAAGCCCCGTCCCACAAAGCGTCTGTAGTCCGCCAGAGGGTGCGTGGGGTAACCGTGCCGGGCCAGTACGGCATTGCAGGCATTGCCGATATCGCCAAGCGTATCAAGCAGGGTACCGTCCAGGTCAAAGAAAAAGACTCTCATCAAATCTCCCATGTATTCTTTGCAGCAGTAAAAACAGTGTAGCGGAAAAGCACTATGAATCACAAGCCCGCATCGCGGTCAAAAAAACAGTGGGCTTTAACGGCCTGTAGCGTTCTGTAAAATGCCGCTGACGGCTGCATGTTTCTGTGCGAGACATTTATCATATGCTGTCAAGACGTTGCGCAGTACTTCTGGACAGAGGCATGGCAGCTTGTTAAGGTCATAGCACCGGGCAGAATCAACGTATGTGACGCCCGTCACGGAGGATTTATGGCTCGACATATTCTGACCATCAGAAAGCTGGGAGAAAAGGCGTGCTGGCTGCTTGTGCAGCAGGCCATGGGCATGCCGGAGGCCAAGACCAGAACGAACTTCATGACGGAACGTGTGGCTGTGCTCATTTTTGCCCAGCACTCGCTGCCGGAAAGACTTTGCGTGTCAGCTGCCGTGCGGCAGCTGGGCGGGGCCGTGGTGTATGAGGGCAACCGCAGCGTATGGCGTTCGGAACTCGCCGAATACCGCGAACAGCTCATGCCCATATTCAGTTATTATGTGGACTGCCTGTATACCTACGGGCTACCCGTCGCTTCTTGGGATCCCGCCAGAATCGACCTGAGTTTCCCCCTTATCAACGCCGGCAGCCCGGATGCGCATCCGGCACACGCCCTGGCGGATATTGCCTGCATGCTGCGCAATTCACGCAATCTCGGCAATGTCACCTGTGGCTGGCTTGGCTGCCTCAACGGCACCCTGCATTCACTGGTGGAGGCCACGGCGTGGTTCCCCTTCAGTTTGCGCGTGGCCCTGCCTTCTCATGTAGACCCGGCACCCCTGAAAAGGATCGTTGCCGAACTGGGAACGGATGTGACTTTTGTGGATACCCCGGAAGAAGCTGTGAAGGGCGCAGACTATGTTTTTGCTGGCTGCCGCAAGGGCCTCACGGAAGAAGAGCATGTGCGGTGGAACATTTGCAGTGAACTGCTGTCCAGGGCAAGGCCCCATGTGCGCATCATGCTCAGCGCGCCGCCCATCAATGCCATCCGGGTAGAGAATGATATTCTGCGCAACAACAAGGCGTCCATGCTTATCCAGCAGTCTGAATACCGCCTGCGGGTGCACAAGCGCATGTTGCACTGGGTGTTTCTGGACAATGACGATTCCTGACCGGAAACGGTCCTGTTTATAAGGCATACTGGTCTTGAAGCTTCTGCTGCCGGCCGGTAGCTGTTTATGGGGTGATGCCCCCTTAGGTCCTGGCGTCACAGCAGCCAGGGCCGGGCAACAGCGGCGCATGGAACCGTTGCGGGGGCGCGCTATTTGCGGGAGCCTTTAAGGACAAAAAGGGATGCCACTTCAGGCAGGGGCAGACAGCCTGCTTTTCTGCAGCAAAAAAGTTTTATGAGGTAGTCCTTCAATGCACAACAGCCCGGGGTACCCGGGCTGTTGTGCATTGAAGGACTACCTCAAATACATATCCTGAAACGGGTGATATTAAAATATATACCCTCAAAGCTTAAGATGCGCCTGTTACAGTGCTCAGCAAGGCTGATAAACAATGCTGCATTTTTTCGTATATCTTTCAGGCAAGTGCCGAATCTACGTTTACCTTCATGACGGACTTTTGCTCATGCAGGCGTCGGGCGCTTCAATATGAAAATGCTCTAATCGGCCAGGAATTCGTAATTTTCCAGCTTGTCCCACACCGCACTTACAAGCATGGCCATGGTCGCGGCCAAACGCGCTTTGGACTGATCATCGGGTGGGCTTGCTTCGCCTTTGGCCCGAGCCGTTTCCGACGCCAGACGCTGGCAGAAAAGGTCCGGGCAGCGGGCTTGCTGCCCCTGGGCAAGCAAGGGCATATATCCGGCAAACGGGCCATCCACAAAGGATTCCAGTTCTTCGGGGGCAATTGTCTCCTGATTTTCTGCGGCCTGACCGCATTCTTCATTCAAAGGCGCGGACGTCCGGCTCAGCAGGTTCCCTGTCTGGCGCAGGTAGGCCATGAGCACACTGTTTGGAGCGTGCTGCATAAGCCCGGCTGTGATAACGGCATGGGTGAAGGCCCGCCATTCCGCACAAAACCGGATGGCCCCCGGGCCTTCAAGGTAGGCAGGAGGCAGGAGGGCGCTGTGTGCCAGGCGCACCATGCCCTCGGGATCCGTGTTGAGAGTGAAAAGAATACAGGCCACCTCAACGCCCTGGGCCGCGCTTAACTGCTTTTTGGACATACCCGCTCCTTTGCTTCGGACTTTTCGGTCAGATATTCGGTATATCCCGCCGCCCGCAGACGGCAGGCCGGACATTGCCCGCAGCCGTAGCCCCAGGGATGCCGCTGTCCGCGCTGCCCTTCATAACAGGTGTGGCTTTCCTCAACGATCAGGTCAACCAGGTTTGCCCCGCCAAGAACTTCCGCCAGGGTCCAGGCATCTTTTTTACTGCGCCACATGAGGGGCGTATGCAGTACAAAATTCGCGTCCATGCCGACATTCAGGGCTACCTGCATGGCTTTGATGCTGTCGTCACGGCAGTCCGGATAGCCCGAGGAGTCACTCTGGCACACGCCAAGGACCATATGACGGATATCAAGCCTGTAGGCCCATGCGGCGGCATGCAGGATAAATATGAGATTGCGGCCCGGAACAAAGGTATTGGGCAGACCCTCTGGTTTATCTTCAATGGGCGAGGCAGAGGTGAGGGCGGTATTGGCAAGCTGGCGGAAAAGGCCGATATCAAGCAAGCAATCCGCATCCAGGCGGGCGGCCCACTGCGGGTTGAGAGTAGCCAGTTTTTCACGGAGGTTCTGGCGGCAGGCCAATTCCACGGCATGGCGCTGGCCGTAGTCAAAACCCAGTGTGCGGACACGGGCAAAGCGGTCCAGAGCCCACGCAAGACATGTTGCGGAGTCCTGGCCACCGGAAAAAATGACCAGGGCTGTCTGGTCGGCCAGCGGACTTGACGTGGTTCTGCCCGGGGACTGTCGGCTCATGGCGTCACCGGCCAGAAGGAACACACCCGCGCAGGAGCGTAGCCTGCCATGAAGGCATCCATCAGGTTGCCGAAATACACACGGTTTCGCGGGCGTATGTGCTGGGCCTCGGCGCAGTCTGCGGGAAAAAAGCGTAAAGACTCCTTGTTGCCGAGATAGGTATTCTTGGCAACAGGTTGCGAAAGCAGAAAGGCCCACATGCCGCGACGCCCGGCTATGGCCTCATGTTGGAGGTTGCGGAGGCGTTCCTGAAGCTGCGGGCTGAGATCCTGATGCGGGTAAAAATAGGCCGCGCCATTGCGGATCATGATTTCGTTGAGGGACGTGCCGTCCGGCAGCAGCACTTCCGCCAGAATTCTGCCGTGTGAATCGCGAAGCTTGACGCCTGCTTGCAGAAGCTGCACCTGCTGGCCCTTGGTGAGCGTGTTGAGCTGGTCTCTGGCTTCGCGTGCAAAAAACTGGGCTTTTATGCGGCCCTTGGACAGTTCTGGCGAATCAATGCCGGCCAGCCGTACAACGCGCCTGTCCGTCAGTTTAAAGGTGTCGCCGTCAAAACAGTGCGCCACAGTACCAAGCGGTTGAGGCAGCGGTTCTGCACGGGGAGCATCGGCATTTCCCCTTGTGCTGTCTTCGGAAACAATTTTTGTGCTGTCGCTCAGTTGCCCCACGGCAGTATCTGCCGCCATGCCGGACGGTGCAGGTGCGGGCTGCCCGGAATTGTTTTTACTTTCCTTGCCCGGAACTTCAGGTCCGGCTGGATCTGGCTGGGCAATGCTGTCAGGAATATTGCCGGAGCTACTGGCAACCGCAGTGGGCGTGGCGGGGGGGGGCGTTACGGCAACCGTAGCAGGCTGGACATCGGGGGAGGTACGTTTTCCGGCCGTTTCTGCCGACAGAGCAGAAGATGGGGACGAGAAAAACAACGACAGGCAAAGAAGGCCGAAGACCATAACAACGGCGCAATGCCGTCCAAGCCGGGACAATACTGACACAAACACGGCCATATCCTGTTACATGGGCTGCAATGTTTTTGCTGTTACCGGCATTCGCCCGGCGGCTGTCCGGAAAACCTTGCGGATTTTGGTATGCCGCGCAGAGCGTATGCCCTGGCCTGTATCATGCTGCAGCGGCCTGGCAGCATGCCAGGCCGCTGCCGGGAAATCAGTTTTCGTAATAAGAGCGCAGGGGCTGGCTGCGCACGGGATGACGCAGTTTGCGTAAAGCCTTGGCCTCGATCTGCCGGATACGTTCGCGGGTCACGTTAAAGAGCTTGCCCACTTCTTCAAGGGTGTGATCACTCTTTTCAGCAATGCCGAAGCGTTTGCGCAAAACCTGCTCCTCACGAGGGGTGAGGTCTGCCAGCACCGCGGCCAGCTGTTCCGACAGCTTGGTGTTGATAACTTCTTCTGCCGGGGCCACAGCTTTTTTATCTTCAATAAAATCGCCCAGGCTTGAATCTTCTTCATCGCCGATAGGAGTTTCCAGAGAAATGGGTTCTTTGGCGATTTTGAGTACCTTTTTGACCTTTTCCACTGGGTATTCCATACGTTCGGCGATTTCTTCGGGCGTGGGGTCGCGGCCCAGCTCCTGCACGAGGTAGCGCGATGTGCGTATGAGCTTGTTGATGGTTTCAATCATATGCACGGGGATACGGATGGTGCGCGCCTGGTCGGCAATGGCACGGGTAATGGCCTGCCGGATCCACCATGTAGCATACGTAGAGAATTTATAGCCGCGCTGATACTCAAACTTATCCACAGCTTTCATGAGGCCGATATTGCCTTCCTGAATAAGGTCGAGGAACTGGAGACCACGATTGGTATATTTTTTTGCAATGGAAACCACAAGGCGCAGGTTGGAGCGGATAAGTTCCTGCTTGGCGCGCATGGCCGCCGTATTGCCGCGTTTGATGCGCCACAGGACCTCTTCAAGGTCCGTGACGTTATGGCAGCATTTTTCCTGCAGGCGGTTGAGGATTTCAATCTTGCCGATGATCATTTCCTTGAAGGAAAAGAGTTCGTCCACACTGAGCTTGAGGTCGCGGGCGGCATCCATCGGATTGATTTCGCGCTGCTCAAGGCCGTCAAACATGGCCTGAATTTCCGCCTGGGTACGGCCGGTGGCAAGAATGTAGGCAGAAAGGTCACGCTGGCAGTTGTGCATCTGGCGCACGTAGTCCTCAACCGTTTCAATAATGCGGTCAATGAGGGTTTTTTCCAGCTTGATATCACGCAGGCGGGTAACAATTTCTTCCTTGAAGCAGATGATTTCTTTCTGCACGGCGGTGACGCGGCGATCCATGCAGGTGCAGACATCAAGTTTTTTATAGATCTTGCGTTTTTTCTTGAAGGTCTGCTTGATTTCGTCCAGCAGCAGGATGACGCGCGAACGCTGGTTCATTTCATCTTCGCTGGGGTCGTCTTCTTCAATGGTTTTTACCACATCCTTGAGCTTGATGCGGTTCTGGCGCAGGTCTTCGCCCACATTGATCAGCTCTTCAACTGCCACAGGAACTTCAACAAGGGCATAAAGCACGTCTTGTTCGCCCATTTCAATCTTTTTGGCGATAACAACTTCACCATCGCGGTCAAGCAGGGGAACAGCCCCCATTTCGCGCAAGTACATGCGCACGGGGTCTGTGCTGCGGGAAGAATAGTCCGCAGTATCTTCGTCCTCAGACAGATCAAGGGAACTGTCGGTTATTTCCTCGTCAGATTCAGAGGCAGTGGCCGAAATTTTTTTTCCGTCCTTCTCTGAGTCCACAATAACGATTTCCAGCTGTTCAAAGATGCCTATGATCTCTTCAAACTGCTCGGGCGTGCTCATTTCAACGGGCAGCGCTTTGTTGACCTCTTCAAAGGTCAAAAAGCCCGCACCCTTGCCTTTGGCAATAAGTGATTGAATCTGCTGGATATCTTTAAGACTGCTCATGCCCTTTCTCCAAGGTTTCCTTAAGTGCGCGAAGATAGTCCATATCAGCCTCAAAGTCACCCGTGCCGGTGTTGGCCCTCAAGGCTGCGGATAAAGAAGATTTTTGCGCCGAAGCGTAGTAATTGTTCAAGTAATGGCGCAATGATTCCAGTTCCCTGTCGCCGTTATCGCGCGGGGCGGCCTCGGGGCCGCAGCACTTGCACCAGAAATTTTTTTCCCGTTGGTCCAGATGGTGAAATACCTCATCCGCGCCGTGGGTTTCAATTTTGTCCCATAACTGACGCGCCACTGCCGATTGCAGAGCCAGGTCGGCCCCGAGTTCAAGCATGTTTGTCAGCCGGTGCGGGTAACGCACGGCGAACATCATGATTTCGCGGTCGCGAATGTTTTGCAGGACACGGCCCGACGGCAAACTGTTTGAACCAGGGCGTGCCTTGTCGTTTTTTACCCCGCGCGACTGCATAAGCCCTTCACGCAGGTCGGCTTCTGAAAGTTGCAGGTGCCCGGCCAGCCGCGAAACATACGGGCTGACCAGTTCGGGAATTTCCACCTGACGCAGGAAGTTACGCGCCCATTCTACGGTTTCTCTGGGGGCCAGAGCCTTGAGCACGTCCACGCAAAAACGCAGCCCGTCCGGGGCCTGGGCTTGCAGTTCTTCAAATGCCTCCGGTCCTGAACCGCGTAGCAGGCTGTCGATGTCTTCGCCCTCGGGCATAAGCACGACCGAACAGGCCAGGCCGCGTGTGAGCAGCATTTCGCAGGAACGCAGGGCGGCTTTGCGCCCGGCCCGGTCGCCGTCAAAGAGCAGGGTCAGTTGCGAAACAAAACCCGAGAGCCGTTTGATCTGTTCCGGCGTCAGGGCTGTGCCGAGAACCCCCACAGCATTGTCGTAGCCGAACTGGTGCAGGGTAAGCACATCCATGTAGCCCTCAGTCAGCAGGGCGCGCCCTTTGGTGACCATACCCTTGCGAGCCTGCGCCAGGCCGTAGAGGTGCTCGCCTTTTTTATAGATAGGCGTGTCGGCGCTATTAATGTACTTGGCCTCGTCTTCATCGGCAATGATGCGTCCGCCAAAGGCAATGATCTGGTTGGATAGGCTCTTGATGGGAAAAATGAGCCGGCCCCGGAAGCGGTCATACGCCCGCCCATTATCGGATTGCCCCAAAAGGCCAGCCTCGATTGCCATACGGGCGTCAAAGCCCGCACGGCGCAGCGAGTCTGCCAGTGACTGCCATTCCCTTTTGGCCCAGCCAAGGCCAAAATGCTGCACAATTTCCTGGCTGAGGCCGCGTTTTTCCATATATGTGCGACATTCTGCACCGTCCGGGCCGTTGAGCGTAGCCGCAAAATGGCCTGCAGCCAATTCGTACATGCGCAACATCTGCTGGCGTGAAGAGCGGCGCTCACGCTCTTCACCTTGGCGGCGCGCACCGCCGGGACCGCGTTCGATGGTTATGCCCGCCTCGGCAGCCAGTTGTTCAAGCGTTTCTTTAAAATCCAGCCCGTTGATACGGCTGTAAAAATCGAAGATATCGCCCGAAGCATGGCAGCCAAAGCAGTAAAACAGGCCCTGATCCTCATTGACGGAAAAGGACGGTTTTGTTTCCTGATGAAAAGGGCAGGGCGCCACCCAGCGCGGCCCGTTGCGCTTCAGCTCTACATAGCGGCGCACAACGTCCACAATATTCATGCGCTCCTTGATGGCACGTATGGCATCCCTGGACTGCATTGACTGATAATCTTCCTTTCCGCTTTACTGGAAAAACTGTTTATGCACCTGCCGGGCAGGGCGTTCGTGCTGCGTACAGACGAAGTGGCAGACTGCTTGCACAGTCCTGCTGCATGCCGTGGCATCGGGGAGTTTTTATGATGCCGCCGCTGTGCAGCGGATTTTTTCACTGGCGTGTGCGAAAACGGCCTTGCCGTACCGCATATGTGGTCTTGCCGGTATCTTTGTTGCACCGTGATTACGCCGGATGAATCCGTTTTTGGTAATTTTTTATCTGTAAGCTGTTACTATCGCAGGATTACAATGGTCATGCCATCGCCACCTCTGTCTTCGGGGGCCAGATAAAAACTTTCCACTGCCGGAAAGGTGCGCAAAAATTCATGAACCTGGCGCCGTAAAGCCCCCGTACCGCGTCCGTGGACCACCTCGACTTCCCGAAAACCGGCCAGCAAAGCCTTATCCATGAACTGCTCAAGTTCTGCAAGGGCAACATCAGCACGAAGTCCGCGCATGTCAAGGCGCAGTGAGGCTCCAGTGGCGGCTCCAGCGGGCCGTGCGCCGCCTCCGCCTGTGGAGGACGAGCCGTGCGCTGCGGCCAAGATGGAAGAAGGCTTGCCAACGGGCTGCGGGTTTCCCTGGCTGCCGGGCAGACGCAGGGCCTTCATCTCGGCCCACAGGTTGACGCCGTTCATGTCGAGGCGCACACGGTTACGCCGCTCATCCACATCGGTGACCACGCCGCGCTTATTGAAAACAGTGTGCAGAACCTGCTGGCCCACCACAAAATGTTCAGCGATGGGTAAAACAGAGCCGCTTTTGTCCGCAGTGTCATCAGGAACAAGCGAAGCCCGCAGGCGGGCCATTTCTTTCAGGGCCTGCTTGTGGGTTGCGCGGCCTTCTTTCCACGCGCGCATAAGTTCGGAGGCTTTGGTCCGCACCTCATCGTGCAGGCGCAACCGTTCTTTTTCCAGCTTTTCGCGCTCGTGTCTGGCGGCAGACCGGGTTTTATCCTGTTCCTGCCGTAAAATAACCAGTTCTTCTTCGCGCTTTGCGGCCAGATCGTTTAACCTGGAAAGCAGGGCAGTGGCATCTTGTCCGTCCTGCAAAAGATAATGCTCTGCACGGCGCACAATGCTTTCCGGTAACCCGTGTTCGCGTGCCACATCAAGGGCCTGGCTGGCCCCCACCTGATCGTAGGCCAGTTTGAACAGGGGTTTTTTGCTTTGCGGATCAAACAGCATGGAGGCCGCGCGCGCTCCCTCCCTGGTCAGGGCGTAGCTCTTGAGCGCGGGAAAATGTGTGGCTGCCAGTACAAAGGTATGCTTGTCGAGCAATTCGTCAAGTACCGCCTGGGCCAGAGCAGCGCCCTGGGCCGGGTCTGTGCCTGCGCCGAATTCATCAAGCAGCACCATGCCGCTGGCGTCAAGGTGCTTCCAGGCTTTGGCAAGGTGCTCGATCTGCGCCGTAAAGGTAGAAACATTGTCCGCAAGACTCTGTTCGTCGCCAATAAAGGCGTCCATGCGGCTGAACCAGGGCAGATGGGAGCCAGCCCCCACAGGAACCGGCAGGCCACTAAGGGTCATGGCGGCGATAAGCCCCAGCGTTTTCAGGCAGACCGTCTTGCCGCCAGCATTGCCGCCTGTGATAATCAGGGCGCGTTCGCCAGGCCGCAGCACGATATCAAGAGGTTTTACGGCTGCTGCCGCCCGTGCGGCGGATTTTTGGGTATGCCCTGAATCCGTGGCAGAGCCGTTTGCGCTTTTAACCCTGTTGAGCAAGAGCAGGGGATGGCGGGCGTCGAGCAGCTGTATGCCTTCGGCCACGGGGGTCAACGGCAGGCAGCGGCCGTCAAGAAGGGCTGCCAGGCGGCGTTTGGCCTGCAGCAGGTCCAGCTGGGCCAGCAATTCAAGGGCAGCTTGAGCGCCAGGCAGTTCTGCTTCAAGCAAAGTGCGCAGGTATAGCAAAACCTTGCGTTCTTCTTCGCGCTCTTCGCGTTTTAATTCTTGCAGGCGGTTGTTGATTTCCACCAGAAACATGGGTTCAAAGTAGCAGGTTTCGCCCGTTTGCGACCAGTCGTGAATGATGCCCTGCATGCGCCCCTTGAAGTTGGCCTTGAGGGGCAGCACATAGCGGTCGGACGAAAGGGTCATGAATTCGTCCTGCAAATAGGCAAGCATATTGTACTGCAGCGCGTAGTCCTTGACCTTGCGCATGCAGCCCTGATGCAGGCGGCGCAACTCGCCGCGCAGGCGGTAAAGTTCGGGCGAACTTTCGTCTTTCAGCAGGCCGTCATCTGAAAGACAGCGCAGAAGAGCCGCCGTAAGCTGCACAGGCAAAGGCGTGCCGTCGGCCAGGGCCAACAAATGCGGCCACTGTCTTGGTGCTTCGGGTACGGCAATGGCGGCGTGGGCATCGCGTGCCAGACGCAAAACTTCACGCAGCGCCCAGAAAGCGTCCACATCCGGCTGAAAAGCGTGGCCGCGGCTGGTTTGTGCGGCGTGCAAAAAACCTGTGACGTCGGGAAAGGCGTTAAGGATAAATATCGACCCTCCGGCAGCAGGCCGGGAAGACCAGTCAGCCGCCTCTTCATAGACCCGTGCCGCCAGGTTTACATCCTCGGCCTGGGGCAGCGGAGCAAGCGCCAGTGCGCGATCGCGCCCCACGCCGGAAATACAGAGCGAGGCAAGATAGTCGGTAACATTATTATATTCCAGGGCCTGGAGCGTACGGGCGTGAATCATGCTGATGCCTCGGGAGCAATGAAATGGCTTGTCGCAGAAAAAAGGACGCAACCCCCGGCGGACCTGAAGGCCCGAGTACCCCGGAGAGTGCGTTTTTGCCGGACACACAGTGTTTCCATCTTGCGAGGCAACTCCCGGTTACAACGGCCCAAGGCCGGACGGCAGGGTGAGTTCCGCATCTGGAAGGCCGCAGTACATCCACCATTGCGAAAAAGCGGCTGAAAATGGTGCATTGCCACCTGCTTTGCAGCGCAGGCGGGCCAGTTGGACCGGGTCAGGATTGCAGGCGTTTTTTTACAGCCTCAGAAAGGGCTTTGCCGTCTACCTGGCCTTTATGACTGGACATGATGGTAGATATGACCCTACCCATATCTTTGGGCGAAGCGGCGCCAAGTGCGGTTATGGTGCTTTCAATAAGGGCCGTCAGTTCTTCCTGCCCAAGGGCCTTGGGCAGATAGTCTTTGAGCACGGCCAGTTCCGCAGCCTCTTTTTCAGCAAGGTCGGGTCGCTGGGCGGCCGTGTATTGCTCAATGGAATCCTGCCGCTGCTTGCCTTCTTTTACGATGACATCAAGCATTTCTTCATCGGAAAGGCTGCCGCCAGGTCGCCGCAGGTCCACCAGCCGGTTTTTGACCGCTGTTTTCAACAGGCGCAGCACTGTCAGGCGCACACTGTCTCTGGCCTTGTAGGCTTGAACGTAGTCTTTTTCAATCTGTTCAAAAAGTGTGGTGGTAACGGTCATGGCAGTGGTGTGGTGAAGGGTGGAGTAAAGCAGAAAATGCGGGAAACCCCCAAAAGGGGCTTCCCGCATAACTGGCCGGATGCAAGGCCCCGGGCGCATGCATGCGCCCCCGGTTAGGCCATGTTCATCTTCCTGATTTTTTTCATCAACCGCTTCCGGGCGGCGGCCTTCTTCTTTTTGCGCATGACGCTGGGCTTTTCGTAGTGCTGGCGTTTCTTCATTTCAGAAAGAATGCCGGCCTTTTCTACCTGTTTCTTAAAGCGGCGCAGCGCAATGTCGAAGTTGTAGTCGTCTTCGTTAAGAAAAACTCCGGGCAAGAAAATCACCCCCTTCTGCGAAGGGCCGATAGGTATGGCCCCAAAATACCGCGAACGGGGGTTGCCCGCTTACGGACTGGCGACAGTGTCGCAAGTGAAGAGTCTCTATAGCCCGAAGGCTGAAAAAAGGCAAGACTTTTTCGCCATTACAGCATGTGCAGTAAAAAAGACTGCTACCGGCAGCACCAGTTGCGGCAAAGCGGCCTGTTTTGCATAAGCGGTTGTCGCCGATTCCCAGCATCGGCGACAATCAGGCTTTGTTTACCCAGGCGTACCCGGCCTGACGCGTGGTCGGGCGGGCTTTCACCGGGGCATCCGTATGCCGCGGCGAACGGCGAGATACCTAGTTGAGAGAACCTTTGAGAATTTTGCCCGGGCGGAATTTGATAATCTTGCACGCCGGGATGGTGAGCGTGTCCCCGGTGCGGGGGTTGCGGCCCTGCCTGGCCTTGCGGTGTTCCACTGCGAATGTGCCGAAACCGGTAAGCGTGAGTTTGGATTCCTTGACAAGAGCGTCTTCGACAGAAGCGAGAAAGGCATTGAGGGTCCGTTCGGCAGCCGCCTTGGTCAGATTGGCCTTGGCAGCTATTTTTTCGACAAGATCAGCCTTAGTCATCAGCATGTCCTCCTGAAAGGTTCCCCCGCGTTGTTTCAGGCGGCCTTCCTGGCGATGAAAAAGCCGGAAGGCATACAACGCAGCAAGATTATGGATAGACTGAAAACTTTTTATGCCCTGTTGTCAAGCTGTGAAGCCCAAAAAGCGGCTATACGCTGGAAATCTGAGCATGTCAGGGCTTCGGGGCGCAAGGCCGGATCAATGCAGGCATCGTGCAGGGATTTTTCAAGGCCCGGCTGCGCGGCGCGGCGGAATACGCCGCCAAGCTGTTTGCGACGCTGCTGAAAGCATATCCGCAGAAGACGCGAGAGAAGTTCCGGATGTGCGGGGCGTTCATTGGCGGGCAATGGCTCAAAGCTCAGAACCGCGGAATCTACCTTGGGGGGCGGGCTGAACGCGCCTGGACCCACCACGAATTCCATGCGGGGGCGGGCGTAACTTTGCACCCATACCGAAAGCGCACCGTAATGTCCTGTACCGGGATGGGCCGCCAGCCGCTGGCCCACTTCCTTCTGCACCATAAAAGCTGCCCGCTGCCAGCCTGTGGACCGGGAGAAAATGTCCCAGATCAGGGGAGAAGCCACATTGTAGGGCAGGTTGCCTATGATTTTCCACGGCTCTTCAGGGCTGATGCGCCGCCATGCAAACTTCAGGGCATCAATGAGTACGGCCTGGGTGTTGGCACCGCCCAGACGCTGCCGTTCGGCGGCCCAGTGGCGGTCTTTTTCCAGCAGCAGCAGCCGGGAATGGGGGGTGGCTTCAATGGCGCGGGTCAACGCGCCGGGTCCGGGGCCGATTTCAATGATGCGATCCTGGGCGGCTGGCGCAATGAGCGCCGCAATGCGACAGCAGATGTCTTCGCGCCGTAAAAAATGCTGGCCCAGACTTTTTTTGGCCCGTGGGGTATGTGTGACAATATTTTTTTTCATATGGGGGAATGCGGCAGGCATGGGCCTCAGGGCAGGTCAAAACGGTCAAAGGTCATCACCAGTCCGGCCCGGCCCTGTGTGGCCGAGCGCAAGGAGGTGGAAAAACCGAACAGGCGGCGCAGGGGAGCAGTGCCGCGAAGGGTTTTGCGCCCGCCGTGGTCTTCCAGGTCTTCCACTTTTCCGCCGCAGGTGTTGAGAAGACTGATGGCAGCGCCCAGAAAATCTTCAGGTACGGAAATTTCAACCCGCATGACAGGTTCAAGGTTTACGGGAGCGGCGGCGGCCAGTGCCTCGCGCAGTGCCTGTCCCGCTGCCATATGGCAGCCCGGAGCCGTGGTCAGCCCGTCGCGTCGTTCCATGCCAGCCAGGGTCACGGCCACATCGGTGACCGGGTAGCCTGTGATATCACCGCTTTGCAGGGCATCGCGCACCCCCTCGATGGCGGCCTCCACGTACATGCGGGGCAGGATTTTTCGTGCTTCGTCGGGATTTTCAGGCAAGAAACTGCCTATCTCCACGGCATTGCCGCTTCCGCGCAGCCGGGGGGCCACACGCAGGCTGACCGTACCCTGATGGCGCTCTTTGCCCAGTTCACGGTCAAAGGTCACAGTGGCGGCGGCTTCCTTGCGCACGGTTTCACGCAGGACGACCTGCGGGTTGCCTGAGCGTGGGCTGATGCCGTATTCCCGCCGCATGCGTTCCAGCAGCACATTCAGATGAAGCTCACCCATGCCGGAAATCATGCGTGTTCCCGTATCGTCATCCATCTGCACTTTTAGAGTGGGGTCTTCTTCGGCATAGCGCGTCAGGGCTTCATCCAGAATTTTACCTTCATCGGCATTGCGCGGCTCAAGGGCGAGGGTAATTACCGGCGCGTTGGCCTCAATGCTTTCAAGTGAAAGCTGCCTGTCACGGGCGGTATATGTTTCGCCGGTATGGGCCGAGCGCAGGCCGACGGCCACGATTATTTCCCCGGCAGAGGCCTGTTCCAGTTGCTCGCGGCGGTCGGCATGGGGCCTGTAGAGGCGACTCAGGCGGTCGTCCTTGCTCTGTGCAGTGTTGTACAGGTTGTCACCTTCATGGATGCGCCCTGCATACATACGGAGAAAGCAGTGCTTTCTGTTTTCTTCAAGCAGGACTTTAAAGACAAGGGCTACGGCCGGAGCATCGCCATCAGGCATAACCGTAATCTCACGGCCCTGAAGGTCCAGGCCCACCGGGGGAGGGACATCCAGGGGCGAAGGCAGCCAGCGGCATACAGCATCAAGGACAGGCTGTATGCCCGCATTACGCAGGGCCGAACCGCAGAAGACCGGAGTTACGAGGCGGGCCAGTGTGGCCCGGCGCATGGCGGCGTGAATGACATTGGTGTCTAAGGTGTTTTCAAGATAGCTGACCAGAAAATCTTCATCGGCTTCGGCCAGTTTTTCCAGCATCTGCTCGCGCCATGGGCCAGCCAGCGAAGCCTGTTCCGGAGTAAAAGGAGCATGATGTATGGTCTGCCCCTGATCTTTCTCATCAAAGGTGAGGCATTCTTCATGAACAAGGTCAAGAATGGCACAGAAATCTTCACCCTGCCCAAAGGGGATGGTAACCGCGACGGCATTGGCGGCAAGTCTCTGGCGCATGGCGGCCAGTACCGCCTCAAAGTCAGCGCCTATCCTGTCAATCTTGTTTATAAACGCTATTTTAGGAACGCCGAAATCCTCAGATTGCCGCCAGACGGTTTCTGATTGCGGTTCCACGCCGCCCACGGCGCAGAACACGCCGACGGCCCCATCCAGCACACGCAGGGAACGCTCCACTTCAATGGTGAAGTCCACATGCCCAGGGGTATCGATAAGATTGATGCTATGATCGTTCCATTGGCATGTCGTACAGGCCGACATGATGGTAATGCCGCGTTCCTGCTCTTCGGGCATGAAATCCATAGTGGCTGCGCCGTCATGCACCTCGCCCATGCGGTGGATTTTGCGGCTGTAAAACAACATGCGTTCGGACAGGGTGGTCTTGCCTGCGTCGATATGGGCTATGATGCCGATGTTGCGGATGCGGTCAATGCTGGACTGGCTCGACATGGCGGCTCCCGGGCTGGCTGGTTATAACAGGCCGAAGGCCAGACTGTGTACGCGAAAAAAATCCGGTGTAAGGCCGGGATGCAGCCAGAAACCCTCGCAGCCCGGAGTCAGGGTCAGCAGGGGAGCGCAGGGGAGTGCGCCGTCTTTACGGCAGCAGGCGGCATGCCGGGCATGGCCGGAGGAAACATACTGCGCATCCGGTTTTGACGGGATCATTCCGGCAGCAGGCAGCAGACGTTCCGTTGCATTCGGTAAAAAAACATCCTGTGCGGGTGCGTGCAGCGCTGATGCGCCGTGCGGCGGCGTGTCTTGCCCTGCATTTTCAGAAAAAGGCGGGTGCACCGTGGGGGCGCTCTGAACAAAATTTGCTCCGGCCTGTGCAAAGGCCAGCACTTTCGGGTCAAATGCCCGGGCTTCGGTACACGTGCCGGATATTTCTCCTGGCTCTGCCGGGGGCAGGATCAGTGTCGGGGGGTGGGCTTCCTCCCAGCAGGGCAGGCCCAGAGTTCGGGCAAAGGCGGCAGTCAGTTCCAGTTCGCCTGTGTGCAGCAACAGGAGGCGCCCCGGGCCGGGACCGCACTGCTCCAGCAGTGCATGCAGAGCATGAACGTCAAGCACAAAAATATCTTCCACGCCGCTTAGTTCCAGACTGACCAGGGCGGATGAATGGGGCGTTCCCCCAATGCATACAGCGCCCACCAGAGGAACATCGGCCAAAATGGGAGAGATGCATGCCGCTGCCAGACGTGCCGCCGCCGCATAAGACGGCGGAAAGGCAATGACCGTCCAGGCTGCGGCATGGTTTTCATGTTCACGCCAGAAACCGAGCCGGTCGTTGTTCTGTGTTTCGCGGCCATGCCCGGCACTGGAGCCGAAATGCATATGCGCCAGAGCCAACCCTGTTTTTATGGCGGCCCGCCATGACGGCGGCGTTTCTTCGTAGGCGGTTGCGGCCAGGCTGTCGTCCAGGCGTGCGTCTTCCATCCATTGGGGCCATTGGGGCCAGTTGATGTCAGGCGTGTCGCCAGTGCTCGGGGGTGTCGGTGCAGACATGGCAGGCTTCCTGTTACTGGACCATGCCGTCCATACCGGCAAGCCATGTCCTGAGCTGAGCCACCTGCGCGGCTACGGATTGCGGCCCGGTGCCGCCGGGGGTTTCGCGCCGCTGCACAGCGGCCGCGTAGTCCAGTATGGCGTATACGTCTTCCCCGATGCGAGGTTCAAGGGCCTGCATTTCAGGCAGAGTAAGGTCTTCAAGCCCTTTGCCCTGCTTTTCTGCCGCGGCGACACACTGCCCGGTAACATGGTGCGCCTCGCGGAAGGGAAGCCCTTTGCCCACAAGGTAGTCGGCCAGTTCCGTGGCGTTGAGAAAACCGGCCTTGCAGGCTTCACGCATGCGGTCCGTGCGAAAGGCGATTTCTTCCATCATGCCGGCCATGAGCCGCAGAGATGCCTCCACCGTTCTGTCGGCGTCAAGAAAGCCTTCCTTGTCTTCCTGCATGTCGCGATTATAGGCGAGGGGCAGGCCTTTCATGATTGTGAGCATGCCCATGAGCGAGCCGTAGACGCGCCCTGTTTTGCCGCGCATAAGTTCGGCCACGTCGGGATTTTTCTTTTGCGGCATGATTGATGAGCCGGTGGAATAGCTGTCAGGCAGGCGGACAAAGCCGAAGGCGGGGTTGGCCCACAGGATGATTTCCTCGCACAGACGCGAGAGATGCATCATGATGGTGGAGCCGCCAAACAGGGCTTCAAGCACAAAATCTCTGTCGGACACGGCATCCATCGAGTTGCCGTAAATTCCGTCAAAGCCTACGTCCTTGGCCACACTTTGCGGATCAAGCGGATATGTTGTACCGGCCAGGGCGGCTGCACCCAGAGGGGAGATACGCACCCGGTCCAGGCAGTCTCCAAGGCGCATGGCATCGCGCCGGAACATCCAGGCGTAGGCCAGCAGGTGGTGAGCCAGACTCACGGGCTGCGCGGGCTGCAGGTGTGTGCAGCCGGGCAGGATATCACCGGCATGCTCAGTGGCACGCTGCACCAGAATGGCGCACAGGGCAGCGGCGCGCTGCCGCCACGTTTCCAGCCTGTCTGCCACAAAAAGGCGAAAGCTCAAGCCTACCTGATCATTGCGGCTGCGGCCCGTATGCAGTTTTTTGCCCACATTGCCCATAATTTCTGTCAGGCGTGCCTCAATATTCATATGCACGTCTTCCAGTTCCGGCTTCCAGATGAAGCTGTCGGAGCGGATTTCTTCACGCACCCGGTCAAGCCCTTCAACCAGCAGTTGGGCCTCTTCGGGCGTGATGACACCCTGACGGCCCAGCATGCGGGCATGTGCCTGCGAGGCACGGATGTCCTGGGCGTAAAGTGCCCTGTCGTAAGACTGGGAGTCTGTGTACTGGGCCACGGCTTCCTTGGGGCCTTCGGCAAAACGCCCACCCCAGCTCTGGTTGGTCTTCATGGCAGCATCCGTTTGAAAGATCGTGTGTTACAGGAAGGGGCGTTGCCGGTTCGGCGTTTTGCTGATGGACTGGATATGTTTTTTACCCGTTGGCAGCAGCAAAAGGATTGTCCGCGTATTTTTCATGCGGCATTGCCGTGCTTTTGGCGGCAAAGCTGTTTTTTCAGAACCCCGGCAACCCGGAGACCGTCGCCTCACGGGTCGCCGCAGGTGGCTGTAATCCGGCGTTCTGTATTATTTTTTCAACTTGTCGGCGACGGCCGCATGCAGGCGCAGGCGCAGGCTGTTAAGGCATATGAAGCCCGCCGCATCCTTGTGGTCGTAGTCGCCACCTTCAAATGTCGCCAGGTCTTCAGAGAAGAGGGAGTTGGGAGACGTGCGCGACAGGGGCCATACGCCGCCCTTGTACAGCTTGGCGCGCACCGTGCCGGTAACGCTTTCCTGCGCCTTGTCCATAAAGGCCTGCATGGCTTCGCGCTCGGGCGAATACCAGAACCCATTGTACACGCACTGGGAGTAACGCACGGCCAGCATGTCACGTATGCCGAGCAGTTCGCGGTCCAGGCAGATGCCCTCAAGGTCGCGGTGCAGCTTGTAGAGCAGGGTTCCTGCGGGGTTTTCGTATACCCCGCGGCACTTCATGCCCACAAAACGGTTTTCTACCATATCGTCGCGGCCAATACCGTTGCGTCCGGCGATTTCTGCCAGGGTAGTTATGACTGCGGCGGGGGAAAGAGCCTTGCTGTTTACAGCCACGGGGTTGCCTTGCTCAAAGTCCACAGTGACAATTTCAGGCGTGTCCGGGGCTTGTTCCACCGGCACACAGCGCTCATGGCAAGATTCGTGCGGTTCATTGCCCGGATTTTCCAGTTCGCTGCCTTCAAAACTGGTATGCAGCATGTTGGCATCCATGCTGTACCGCTTGGCTGAGCTGGAAATGGGAATGCCGTGCTTTTCAGCAAAAGCGGTAAGGGCTGTACGGGACATAAGCTCCCATTCACGCCAGGGGGCGATGACCTTGATATCCGGAGCCAGGGCGCTGGCAGCGAATTCAAAGCGGACCTGATCGTTGCCCTTGCCGGTCGCACCGTGAGCTATGGCGTCGGCACCTTCCTTGCGGGCGATGTCCACCAGAGCCTTGGCAATGAGGGGCCGGGCAATGGAAGTGCCGAGCAGGTAGCGGCCTTCGTAGATGGCTGCGCCACGCATCATGGGAAAGACAAAATCTTTGGCCATCTCTTCGCGCAGGTCAACCACATAGGCTTTGGAAGCGCCGGTTTTAAGTGCCTTTTCTTCCACGCCGGAGAGATCTTCAGGCTGGCCCAGATCGGCGGTGACGGCAATGACCTCGCATTTGTAGGTCTCAATAAGCCATTTCAGGATAACCGATGTATCAAGCCCGCCGGAGTAGGCGAGAACAACTTTTTTTATGTCTTGCATTATCAAGCCCCCTTATGAATTCAAGAGAAGAAGTATTGCGTAAATCAGCGCGGGGCGCAAGGCTTTAGTGCCGGAAGGAAACCTGCGGACTGTACGGAGAAATTGTTGACCTTGACACGAAGTGCATGTATTATTCTTTAGTTTGAGCAAACGGTAGTAATATGCCGTAGCTTTTCTTCACGATCCCCAAAGCCGCAGGAATGTCCAATGCCCAAGCGTACGGATTTACACAAAATTCTTGTCATTGGCGCGGGACCAATCATCATAGGCCAGGGCTGCGAGTTTGACTACTCCGGCTCACAGGCCGTCAAGGCCCTCAAAGAAGAGGGTTATGAAGTGGTGCTGGTCAACTCCAATCCCGCCACCATTATGACCGACCCGCAACTGGCGGACGCCACGTATGTGGAGCCGATCGAGCACGATACCCTGGCCGCCGTCATCCGGAAAGAACGCCCTGACGCACTTTTGCCTACTCTTGGCGGGCAGACGGCATTGAACGCCGCTCTTGGACTTGCCAAGAGCGGCGTTTTAGCGGAGTACGGCGTTGAGCTTATCGGTGCGCAGGCCGAAGTCATCGAAAAGGCTGAAAGCCGTGAGCTTTTTCGCGAGGCCATGGAAAAAATCGGCCTCAAAATGCCCGCCAGCGGCATTGCCCGTACCATAGATGAAGTGCGCCAGCTGGGCAATGTGCTGCCCTTTCCGCTTATTGTCCGCCCGGCTTTTACCCTGGGCGGCACAGGCGGCGGTGTGGCCTACAACCTCGCCGATCTTGAAGAGGTCGCGGGCAACGGCCTTGCCGCCAGCCCCACGTCAGAAGTGATGATCGAGCAGAGTGTACTTGGCTGGAAAGAGATAGAAATGGAAGTGATGCGCGATGTCAATGACAACTGCGTCATCATCTGCTCCATTGAAAATCTTGATCCCATGGGGGTTCACACGGGTGACTCCATTACCGTAGCCCCGGTACAGACCCTTTCTGATGCGGAGTACCAGCAGATCCGCGATGCCTCCATCGCCATCATGCGCGAAATCGGTGTGGAAACCGGCGGCAGCAACGTACAGTTCGGCGTTAATCCGGCCAATGGCGAAATTGTGGTTATCGAGATGAACCCGCGCGTATCGCGGTCATCGGCGCTGGCCTCCAAGGCCACCGGGTTTCCCATTGCCAAGATTGCGGCCAAACTGGCCGTGGGCTACACACTGGATGAACTGCGCAACGACATCACCCGTGAAACCGTGGCAAGCTTTGAGCCGGCCATTGACTACTGCGTGGTGAAAATTCCGCGATTCACCTTTGAAAAATTCCCCGGCGCAAAAGATGAACTGACCACAGCCATGAAGAGCGTGGGCGAAGCCATGAGCATAGGCCGTACCTTCAAGGAAGCCATGCAAAAAGGGTTGCGGTCAATGGAAATAGGCGCTACAGGCCTTGGCTTCAATTTCAATGCCGAGCTTCCTGATCGCGAAGCAATTCTGGAATCATTGCAGCGACCCAACTCCCGCCGTATTTTTGCACTGCGTCAGGCCTTGCTCGCGGGCATCACGGAAGAAGAAATTTTTGCCGTGTCCGCCATTGATCCCTGGTTTGTGCGCCAGTTGCAGGACATTGTCAGCATGGAACAGCGTATCCGCAACTTTGGCCTTGCCAATGACATGACTGCCGGAAATGAAGACCTGACTGTCATCTTGCGCGAAGCCAAGGAATACGGCTTCTCCGACAGGCAGCTTGCCGAGATGTGGAAACGTCCGGAGACGGATATCCGCCGCCTGCGCAAGGAGATGAACATCCTGCCGACGTACTATCTGGTTGATACCTGCGCCGGAGAGTTTGAAGCCTATACTCCCTATTTCTATTCGACCTACGAAAAAGGCGACGAAATTAACCTGGAGGACCGCCGTAAGGTGCTCATCCTTGGCGGCGGCCCCAACCGTATCGGTCAGGGCATCGAATTCGACTACTGCTGCTGCCACGCTTCCTTTGCCTTGCGCGACGCCGGGGTAATGGCCATAATGGCCAACTCCAACCCCGAAACCGTTTCTACAGACTATGACACTTCGGACCGGCTCTACTTTGAACCGCTGACCTTTGAAGATGTCATGAACATTGTGGAAACAGAAAAGCCCGAGGGCGTTATCGTGCAGTTCGGCGGTCAGACTCCGCTGAATCTGGCCGTGCCTCTTATGCGAGCCGGAGTTCCCATTCTCGGCACCAGCCCGGACGCCATTGACCGGGCAGAAGACCGTGAACGCTTTCAGGCGCTGATTCAGAAACTTGGCCTGCTACAGCCGCCCAACGGCACAGCCATGAGCCTTGAAGATGCTCTTGCCGTGGCCGAGCGCATTGCTTACCCCGTTGTGGTGCGCCCGAGCTATGTGCTTGGCGGACGGGCCATGGCCGTGGCCTACGACGTTTCGGAACTGACCGCCTATTTTCACGCCCAGGTGCCGGAAAAGCCCAAACATCCCATCTTGATCGACAAGTTTCTTGAACATGCCGTAGAAGTGGACGTGGACGCCATTTCTGACGGCAAGGACGTTTATGTTGCGGGCATTATGGAACATATTGAAGAAGCTGGCATCCATTCAGGCGACTCGGCCTGTGTGCTGCCTTCCTATTCGCTGTCTTATGATCATGTAGCCCTCATCGCCTCGCAGACAGAAGCGCTTGCCCGTGAACTCAAGGTCATTGGCCTGATGAATATACAGTTCGCCATCAAGGGTGATGATATTTATATTCTTGAGGTCAATCCCCGTGCCTCGCGCACTGCTCCTTTTGTATCCAAGGCCACAGGCGTGCCCCTGCCATATCTCGCTACCCAGGTCATGCTTGGCAAAAGCCTGGATGAACTGGACCCCTGGAGCATGCGCAAGGGCGGCTTTATCTGCGTAAAAGAAGCTGTCATGCCTTTCCAGCGTTTTCCTGGTGTAGACGTGATTCTTGGCCCGGAGATGCATTCCACGGGTGAAGTCATGGGCATGGGGTCCAGCTTTGGCGAGGCTTTTCTTAAAAGCCAGCTTGGAGCGGGGCAGGTGCCCCCACAGGGCGGCAAGCTTTTTCTTTCAGTCAATGACCGCGACAAGCCCTTCCTGCCGGAAGTGGCCGAAATGTTCGCCAGGTTGGGCTTTGAGCTTTTGGCTACCAAAGGTACGGCAGCTATCCTGCGCGAACACGGCCTGAAAGTAGAAGAAGTGCGTAAAGTTTATGAAGGGCGGCCCAATATTGTGGACCTGCTTATCAACCACGAGGTCGCCCTGGTTGTGAATACCGCCTCCGGCAAACATACCGCCAGGGATTCCAAGGCAATCCGCCAGGCGGCGCTGAACTACAAGGTACCTTACTGCACCACTATTGCAGCGGCACGCGCCACGGCTACGGCCATAGGGTCGCGCCGGGACGAGATTCATGTGGAAAGTTTGCAGGAATACTACGCGCGGGATGCGCGGGGGTAATTATGAAAGCATTGCTGGTGCTGGAAGACGGGTTCACGCTGGAAGGCAAGTCCTTTACCGGCGATTTTGAAACCGGCGGTGAAGTCATCTTCACCACAGGGATGACCGGATATCAGGAAATTCTTACGGATCCTTCCTATTACGGGCAAATGGTCTGCATGACCTACCCTCTTATAGGCAACTACGGCACTTGCCGTGAAGACATGGAATCCGCCGGAGTGCATTGTGCGGCCCTGCTGGTCAAGGAATGTTGCAAGAAACCCTCCAACTGGCGTTCCACAATGTCTCTGCCGGAATTCATGAAGCGTTATGAAAAACCCGGTGTGGAAGGGCTTGATACCCGCGCGCTGACCCGGCATCTGCGCATGAACGGCGCCATGAGAGGCATCATTTCTACACGGGAAACAGACCCTGCCGTTCTTCAGGAGCGTGCGCGTGCCCTGCCTGCCATGAAAGGGCACAATCTTGTTCCTTTTGTGGCGCCAGAAAAGCCGTACGCCTGGTATGACAATGCCGTGCAGGAAGTCACCGTGGCTGAAGACGGCAGCTATGCGTGGCGCGGAACCGGTTTGCCCTTGCTGGTTTATGATTTCGGGATAAAGTGGAACATCTTGCGCCGCCTTTGCGAAGCAGGTTTTGAGCCACTGGCCGTGCCACCGGGCTTCAGCCCTGCCAGGGCAAAAGCCAGCGGAGCCAAGGGCGTTTTCTTGTCCAACGGCCCTGGCGATCCGGCGACACTCACCAGCGAAATCGCTCTGGTGCGCGAACTCATACATATGCTGCCGGTTACGGGCATTTGCCTGGGGCATCAGCTCATCGGGCATGCCCTCGGCGCCCGAACGGAGAAGCTCAAGTTCGGGCATCACGGCTGCAATCATCCGGTCAAGGACCTGACCACAGGGCGCATTGAAATATCATCACAAAACCACGGATTTCATGTGGTTCTTGATGATGTGGACGATGTGGAGGCCACGCATGTCAACCTGAATGACCAGACCCTTGAGGGGCTGTGCCATAAAACACTGCCTGTCATGAGCCTGCAATATCATCCGGAGGCCGCTGCCGGACCTCATGATGGCGAGTACCTCTTCAACCGTTTCAGAAAAATCATTGGCGAGAGCGCCGGAGCCTGATGCCCGGAAAATACTTGATATACAGGTATGCTTGTGGCTAAAGTACATTCACTGTACGAGGTTTTTACTGGCGGCGCATGCCGCCTCGCCTTAAACTGCAAGGAGCTTCGCGTGAAAAAGTCAGTTTTGAGCCTTGGGCTGGTTCTTGCTCTGGTTCTGGCCTGCGCTCCCGTTCGCGCTGCGGAAGTCGCTGCTGGCGATGTAGCACAAAATAATCCCGTGGAACAGCTTACGGGACATGTATGGCAAAAAACCAGCGAGACTGATAAGGCCGCATTCCTGCTTGGTGTGGAATCCGCTATTACCGTAGAATATTTTGTTAATGCCAAACTGGCGGAAAAAGCTGCCAAATCCGGCAAAAAACCTGCTTATACCCTTTCGCCTTTTGAAAAGGGCTGGATGAATGCCTTCAAGGGAGTCAACCGTGCTGAGATTATCACCATGGTAGACCAGTGGTACGCTGCCAATCCCGACAGGCTTGACCGTCCGGTAATGAGCGTTATCTGGTATGAACTGATCGCCCCCCGCATTGCCAAGAAGTAAGGTACCTGCCCTTGGGGCGATAACAGGACTCAGGAGAATAGCCATGAAGAAAGCTTTGATTATAGGCCTGTTGGCCGTCATGTTTACCAGTGGCGTGGGCTGCACCAACATGAGCAAGACCCAGCAGGGTGTTGCCAGCGGCGCCGCACTTGGCGCGCTTGGCGGTGCGGGCATAGCTGCCATTTCCGGCGGTGCTGCCGGATGGGGCGCTCTTGCTGGCGCTGGTATCGGCGCTTTGGCCGGCGGTATTGTCGGCCACGAACAGAGCAAGGGAAACAGCTGGTAGCAGCTCGCCTTTCTGGCGCTGTTTTCAATACAAAAGGCCGGTACATGGTCTGCTCCCCGTCAAGTGGACAGGTCAAAAAAGCCAAGGCGAATAATCAAGCGGCCAGCTTTTTCCGAAATTCTATCGGAGAGAGCTGGCCGAGCTTTTTTGAAATCTTTCCGCGTTGTAAAAACGTATATGCTCTTCTAGCAGGGCAATGGTTTCCTACGGACTGCACAAACTTTTCCCTGTAAAGGCTTAGGTTTTAAGGTGGGAAAAAAACGATTCCAGGCAGGCGTTATCCTGACAGTTTCCCCGCCGCGAGTGGCTGCAGCTACACGACGATACCCATAGAAAGGACGCACTGAATGGATGCTTTTGATGTGTTCTATGACATCCCTATCTCTATGATCTATGGCGGTTGCAGTTTTCCATTTATAATACCCAGATCGAGATAGTCCAGCAAAGCTCAACAGAATTAAAAGTGGATAACGCAAACGCAATTCATAAACTATTTTGAAGAAAAATTTTGTTTATGTGCTCTCCATTCGTGCCCGAACCGGGAGCGATACAATTTTTTTAGATAGTCACGCTCCGCTTCCACATAGGCTAACTTCTCTTCCAAAGATGAGAATTTGGTACGAGGACGTCCGCGTCGAGGGCCATCAAGCTTCCCTCTGGCATCATCAAGCGACTCGCCAAGCCTGACTGCGGCACCCCACTTTTACAACTGCGTTTTACTCTTGATTCCCAACTCGTTGCTTAATTCGCGGTAGCTGATACCGCCCTCAAGGTATCGTCGAGCGGCTTCCAGTTTGAACTCCAAGCTATAGAACGCATTCTTTCTACCAGACATAAAACCCCCATCAGGTTACAGCGTTCAGCCTAGATGCCCCTTATATCGCTGTCTACTCTGATGGGGGCATACCAGCACGGGCGGCCTTTTTGTATTGAAAACTTGCTTCGTATGCCGTGCTTTTTTAAACTGCCTTGGCGCATGTATAAGCGGGAGGTTTCACCCATGAGCAATAGCCTGCATGTAGTTTTTTTCAGTCCCACCCACAGCAGCAAAAAGATTGTCCGGGCCATGGCTGGCGCTGTGGCTCCAACTGTCGGCAAATCTGTCATAGAGCATGATCTGACGTTTCCTGGTGGCCGCGAGAAAAAATTTTCCTGTGATGCGGATGATCTTTTGCTTCTGGGATTTCCGGTCTATGCGGGGCGGTTGCCACGCCCTGTATCAGGCTTTCTGGCTGGGCTTGTTGGTAACGGCGGGGTAGCCGTTCCTGTGGCAGTGTATGGCAACCGCCATTACGACGATGCGCTTTTAGAAGCTGTTGATATTTTACAGGAACAGGGTTTTGCCGTACCGGCTGCGGCCGCGTTTGTAGCCGAGCACAGCCTGACGCCCAAGGTTGGGACTGGGCGTCCGGACGCCCGGGATATGGTCGCTGTTGGGGATTTTTCCCAAAATGTGGCCGCAGCCGTGCTTTCCGCTTGCTGCAGTACCGTGACTGTGCCCGGTAACCGTCCGTACAGGGGGTTGCCCCCGGTTGTGGATATACGGCCTAAAACGTCGCAAAGCTGTACGCAGTGCATGCTCTGCGCAACAAACTGCCCGATGCAGGTCATCAGTTTTGATGATGCAGCGAAAATCAGCCAGGGCTGTATCCGCTGTTGCGCCTGCGTCAGGTCATGCCCGGAAGGCGCAAAGTATTTTGATCAAGAAACAGTACTGAACATCATGAATATACTGGAAAAAAACTGTATGACCAGGAGAGAACCGGAGTTTTTTGTCGCCGGAGCATAGCAACTGCCTGACGGTGCAGACTGAAAGAGCGGATACACACTTTGTGTGTATCCGCTCTTTTTGTAAGCAGCCCGCTCGCCAGTCGGGGCGTGTGCGTTCAGAATCGCGTGGACGGCTGGACGTGTTTTTCCGGTGTTTTAACGGCCCGGAATGCAAAAGCATGTTCCGGCAGGGGAGCGTCTTTTGCCTACAGCGGTTCGTCCACAATCCTGTCCATATCCGTCATGCCCCCGATGTTGCCGGACGCAAAGCCCGTAAGCAACATGTTGCTCAGTTCGCTGTCATACCGGGGGTCGCCCGCCAGCTCTTTTGCAGCTTCAAGAGGATCCTTGCGTTCGCTGTAGGGCCTGTCGCAGATCATGGCCGAAAAGGAATCGGCGATGGCGGTAATCCGTCCCACCCGGCTTATCTGGTTTCCCTTGAGGCGTTGGGGATAACCTGAGCCGTCCATGCGTTCATGGTGTTCGTAGCAGGCCCGCACAAGCTCTTCAAAGCTCATTTCCATCTTGTGCATAAGCTTGACGCCCACAAGAGGGTGGGGCAGCAGCTTTTCCCTTTCCTCGGCCTTGAGCGGGCCTGGTTTGCTGAGCAGAAAGGCGGGAACCTTGCTCATGCCCACATCATGCAGCAAAAAGGCCAAGGCAGCACGGTCAAGATCCTTGCGGCGGTATTCTCCGCTTACCTGCAGCCACAGCCAGAGGCCCACGCTCATGCTGTTGATGGAGTGCCGGGCCAACTGGTGTTTGCGGAACAGGCGGCGCATGAAAGTGTTGATGCGGTGCTTGTCTGCCCAGAGGTATTCCGTGATCACCATAACGTCACGGTACAGCGGTTCCAGCAGGGGTTTGACGGGCTGGCTGAGAAACTCTGTGTAGCGGATAAAGAGCGCGCGGATGCAGATATCCGCAATCTCAGCTTCCTTGAGATTTTTATCCTGTAAAACAAGGTCGAGCTGTTTGACAATGTGGCGCGAATAGATGTGGTGGTCAGAGCGCGACACAAAAAGATTGCCCTCGGCGCACAGCGCCGCCAGCTCTTCAACTTGCTCGTTCGTCAGGCGCGTCTCTTTTTTGCAATAAGGAGCGAGCACCATGATGTCTTCACGAAAGCTGAAAAGATCCACAGGAGGCCGGTACTTGGGAAAGCTTGAAAGTATCTCGCTGCTTATCTGATAATATTCCTCATTGATGTTCTGGGGAATCTCTCGTGCTTTCCGTGCTTGCTCGGCCATGGGCTATTTCCAGTAAATTTTGACAAGGTTGGTACCCCGGGGGGTGGAGGAAGACCCTTTAACCTGGCCGGCCGTGATAACGGCGCAATCATCAGCCACGAAATCTTCGCTGTCATGAATGAACTGTTCGGCCCGGATGAGGTGGCTGGGTTCTTCCTGCGGGCGGTCGATGAAAACCGGCTTGACGCCCCAGACAAAGTTGAGCGCCTTGACGGTCACCGGATCCGGGGTAAGGGCGTATATCTGCTGCGGAGGACGTCGGGCGGAAACCTGGCGCGCGGAACTGCCGGAAAGGCTGTGAGACACGATGGCCTTGGCTCCGGCTTTGTTGGCCAGCAGGCAAGCTGAGTAAGCCAGAAACTCCGGTATGCCCTTGTCGGCATCGGGCTCTTCAAGATTGTGGTTGAGCAGCAGCAGCTTTTCAGCTTCATCGGTGATGCGCCTCATATAGCGTACTGTGTCTACGGGGAAATTGCCCATGGCGGTTTCTTCAGAAAGCATCACGCAGTCGGCCCCGTCCAGTACGGCGTTAGCCACGTCTGTGGTTTCCGCTCTCGTGGGAGCGGGGCTGTTGACCATAGAAAGCAGCATCTGCGTAGCGACGATAACAGGCTTTGAGGCCTTGTTGCAGGCGCTGATAATGCGTTTTTGCAGGGCAGGCAGCAAGGGCAGGGGGCATTCCACGCCAAGATCGCCGCGGGCCACCATAACCACATCTGTTTCCGCCAGAATTTCTGCAAGATTGTCAACAGCGCTCTGGCGTTCCAGCTTGACCACCACAGGCAGGTTCTGCCCGGCAGCGGCGATCAGCTCCTTGGCTTCGCGTACATCATCGGCCGTCTGAACGTAGGAAATCGCCACTGCGTCCACGCCAAGCTTGAGTCCGTCTGCGAGGTCTTTTTTGTCCTTGTCTGTCAGGGCGCGTACCTTTGTGGCCTTGCCGGGCAGGGCGAGGCCCTTGCGCGAGGTAACAATGCCGCTGTTGTCGGCTTCCAGCAGCACAAGGTCGTCGGCCCTGCGCGCCTGCACGATGAACTGAAGGCCGCCATCGGCCAGAACAAGGCGGTCGCCGGGTTCCAGGCTTTCAAGGATTTCTTCATGATCAAAAGGCAGGTAGGCCATTTCATCTACGCGTGACTGGCTTGGGCCAAGCAGCAGGCGCATGCCTTTTTCTACTTCTATCGTCCCCTCGGGAACCACGCCCAAGCGAATTTTTGGCCCGGAAAGGTCCTGCATAATAGTGATAGGCCGCCCAAGAGACTGCTCTACTTCCCGGATGTTTTTTATGATGTTCACAAAGTCGGCAGCAGCGCCATGTGAGAAGTTGAGACGGAAAACGCTTACGCCAGCCTCTGCAAGCTCGTGCAGTTTTTCCCTGCTGTTGGAAGCGGGGCCGATGGTGGCGACAATTTTGGTTCTCATGATGTGTCCTTGTTTAGAGGGCAAGAAGCTGGTCCGGCGTATGGACGCAAGAAAAGGGCAAGTGACCAGCACAAAAAATCATCTTGATTTTCGCACGTATTGTCAAGGTATTCGGCCTTGCTGGCGTATGCGTCGTGTAGTCTGGACAATGCCGGGTGATGTTCCGGCAGGCTGCGGCATATTCCGCATGGCGGCTCGCCGGTGGTAAAAACCACTTTTTACCACCGCGGCGTCCTGAGGGCACACCAGTGTTTCCACCCTGGGGCATGGCCTGAAGCCGGCTCCATCCATAAATATTGCGGTTTTTTTGTACTTGGCTTGACACCCCCATGGCCTTGGGGCATAAGTGGGAAAAAGTGGTAATATGAAGTAAAAAAGTGGTAAAGCAGTGCAAAAACTCTTCACAAAAAGCCTTTCCCGCAGCCTTGACCCCAAAGGGCGTCTCATGCTGCCGCCCGAATACCGGGAAGGGCTTTGTGCCGGCGGCGGCACAGGAGTTTTCTGGCTCACCGCGTATTATGGCCGCCTGGTGGCCTATCTGCCCGACGATTGGGAAAAGGTTACGGAACAGCTGAGCCGCATTCCCATGCCTTCACCGCGCCTATCGCACTTCAAGACCAAGGTAATGGGTCTCGCACAGGAACTGCAGTGCGATGCCCAGGGCCGTGTACGCATTCCCCAAGCCCTCATGCGTGAAGCCGGACTGCAAAAGGATGTCATGCTGGTAGGCATGCTTAATAAATTTGAAATCTGGGATCAGATCCGCTTTGACGCCCTGGAGCTTGAAGACGTTTCTGCGGAGCTTGCAGCCAGCGGTGTGGCGATCAGCCTTTAGGCGCTATTTATGATACAGACTATGAGCGATACTACGGAACCGACACGGCATGTGTCCGTTCTGCCTGTGGAAACCCTGGCGGCGCTCGATCCGCGCGCCGGGGGACGTTATCTGGACGGCACTCTTGGCATGGGCGGACATGCCAGCGCCATTTTGTCGTCTGCACCCGGCATAGAGCTGTGCGGGCTTGACCGTGATGAAGAGGCGCTTGCCCTTGCCGGGCAGCGTTTGAGCAGTTTCGGCGGGCGAGCGCACCTGTTTCACTGCCGCTACAGTGATTTTGCCGAAGCCCTCAACGAACTTGGCTGGGACAAGGTGGATGGAGCCTTGTTGGATATCGGCGTTTCGTCATTGCAACTGGATGAGGCGGAACGTGGCTTCAGTTTTTATGGTGATGGCCCTCTGGACATGCGGATGGACCAGAATTCGGCGCAGCCTTCGGCGTGGCACTGGGTCAATCGCGAAAGCTTTGACAAGCTCAAAGACTGCATCGCCACCCTGGGTGAAGAGCCGCAAGCCGGGCGCATTGCCCGCGCCATTGTGGACGCCAGGCAGAAAAACACCATCGATACGACAGGCCAGCTGGCTGCGCTGGTTGAGAGGGCGTACCCGGCCGCCTGGCGGGCCAAAGCCCGTCGGCATCCAGCCACACGTACCTTTCAGGCCTTGCGCATGGCCGTTAACGACGAGCTTGGTGAGCTGCGCCGTTTTCTGGATCAAATCCTGACATGGCTGTCCATTGGCGGGCGGCTGGCCGTCATAACGTTCCACTCGCTTGAGGACCGTATGGTCAAGCAGGCCATGCGGCACTGGGCCGAAGGTTGCCGTTGTCCGCGCCATATTCCCCGTTGCATATGCGGTCATCAGCCCGAAGTGCGCATTCTGCATAAAAAACCCGTCCAGGCCGGGCCGGAAGAACTGGCAGCAAATTCCCGGGCGGGCAGCGCCAAACTGCGCGCTGTAGAGAAAATTGCCGAGGACTCCGGCTCGTGAAGCGCAATCTTTCGGTAAAGCCCACCGGGGGCAGGGGATGGCTGCTTTTTCTGGTGCTTGGTTTGCTGGCCTGCATGGTTATGGGTCTTGTGCTCGTGTGGAGCAACATTGAGCGCATGGACACCACATATTTTATCAATATCGCGCAGAACACCATGCGCGAACGGCGCGCCCTGCGTGCCAAGCTTGAAGTAGAGCGAGAGCGTCTGCTTTCGCCCTACGAACTGCGCCGCCGCGCTGAGGAATTTTCCATGCGTGAGCCAAAGCCGGGGCAGATTCGCCGGATGGAAGGCCAGTAGATTCCGCGCATATAAAACCTCTCCGATACGTCGCGCCAGTTTATTCCGGATATGCGGCAAGCCGGAGGCGGCAACATAAATACTATCAGTAAAAAACCGGACCAACCCGGAAGTCATCGAGACACGCCATGTTCAAATTCAATTCGCGCAAGGCCAACAGGCATACCGATGCCCCCAGGGCCGAAAAGAAATCACGCGTTTCCAATCGCATGAAGACTCCGGCCCCCGAAGGCAAATCGCGCTTTGCATGGGCGGGGCAGATCGATTGGGGCCGTGTGCGCATCAAGATGGTTGTTGTTGTTTTTTGTCTGCTGTGGGCAGGCCTGTGGGGCCGTGCATGGTATCTGCAGATGATTGAAGGCCCGCGCCTGGCCGAGCGCGCACGGCGGCAGCATATGGCCTCGGAGCTGGTGACAGGCCGCCGCGGCATGATTTTTGACCGTAACGGACAGGTGCTGGCCCGGAGTATTGAGGCCCGTTCCATTTACGCCCGGCCGCAGGAAATTGAAGACTTTCAGACCATGGCCAATACTCTTGGCCCTATTCTGGGTATAGAGCCACAGAAGCTCTACAATGATCTTTCCCAGACGAAACGCCGGTTTGTCTGGATAAAACGCAAGGTTGACGATTTTACCGCCGAAGCGGTGCGCAAGACCAATCTGGCCGGCATCGGCCTTTCCAAGGAATATGACCGCGTTTATCCCTTCAAGCACATGGCTGGTCAGGTGCTTGGTTTTGTGGGGCTGGATGACAAAGGGCTTGAGGGCATCGAGCGCTCGATGGAAGCGCGCCTGGGCTGCATCCCTACCCGCCAGATAGTGCAGCGAGATGCCATGGGCCGCCGTTTTTATCTGCATGAAGAAGGGCAGAGCGAACCGCGTGGTCAGGATCTCACATTGACCATCGATGTGCAGATGCAGTTTATCGTGGAAGAAGCCGTGTCACGCGCCGTGCGCGATTATGACGCCCGTTGGGGCGGGGCGCTGGTAGTGGATGTGCCTTCGGGAGAAATTGTGGCCTGGGCGCAGTATCCTTTTTTCAATCCCAATACTTATAAAGACACAAGTCCTCTCGTGTATCGCAACCGTCTGGCGGCTGATGCCCTGGAGCCTGGTTCTACCTTCAAGCCTTTTGTTATGGCCGCCGCCATTCAGGAAAAAAAAATCAGCACCAGTACCGCCATTGATTGTGAAAGCGGCAGGTGGGTGGCTAAAAATTTTACCATTCGTGACACTTCACGTCAGGGGGTGCTGCCCGCCAACAAGGTGCTGCGCTACTCTTCCAACATCGGCATGGCCAAGATCGGCCTGATGATGGGCGCACCTACGTTTTACAAGTATTTGCACGCGCTTGGCTTCGGACAGCGTACCAATGTGCCGGTGGCCGACAGCAAGGGCATTTTGCGCATCCCCCGTGACTGGAGTGAGGTGGATATCATGTCCACGGCATTCGGGCAGAGTATTTCCGTCACGGGGCTGCAAATGGCCCAGGCGTATCTGACGCTGCTTAACAACGGCGTCTACAAACCGCTGCGCCTCACTCGTGAAGACAATAATGTTGAGGAAGTACCCCAACGTATATTCTCGCAAACCACCGTGCGCGATGTCATGCGCATGATGCGTGATGTGGTTGAAGAAAGCGACGGCACAGGCAAGCGTGCCCGCATTGAAGGCATTGAAGTGGCTGGCAAGACCGGCACCGCACAGAAAGCCGACCATCGGGCAGGCACCTATGGCAGCAAGAGGCTGGCGTCTTTTGTGGGATTTTTTCCGGCAGACAAGCCGCGCTACCTCATTCTGGTCATGGTGGACGAACCCACACGCAATCAGTACGGCGGCGTGGTTGCGGCCCCGGTCTTCAAGGAAATAGCCAGTCGCACACTGACATTTACGGGCATTGTTCCGGATACCAAGGTGGCGACAGGAACCGAAAGTCCTGCTGCTCCCGCTGCGGGGCGCAGGCGCGGCCTGAAGTTGGCTGGCCTGGATGTGCCCTATGTCAACGAAGTTCAAAAAACTGCTGCCCAGGGGCAGGATGCGGGTATGCGTCTGCCGGGGCATCTGGCAAAGGCGGGCAGCCGCGTGCCTGATGTGATGGGGAAATCCGTGCGCAATGCGGTAGAACTTTTTGCCCGGGCGGGCGTTGTGCCGGAACTCAAGGGATCCGGCAGTCGCGTGATCAAGCAGACTCCGGCTCCGGGGGCGGCATGGCCCGAAGAAGATAACAAGACAGAATATATCCTCTGGCTCTCGGAACGTTAAGGTTGAATGTTGCCGGTCACTGTTGTCGCGTTTGTCTGAAGCCGGCCCGGTAGCGGCGAGACGAGAAGGGGCGGCAGGGGGCGGAGAGTTTCCCGGTGAGGCTCGGCAGGCGCGCGCGGTTGTGGGAACTGCCGCCGCCGGGTTGCCGGATTTGGGCCGGAAGGATAAAGCGCTTCCGGCAACTGGGACATTGCAGCATCAGGGCTGTTCAGACGGATGCAATCTCTGATGATGCCGACTGGTTCGGCGCAGACGGGTATGCTCCGCCGCAAGGCGACGGGCTTAAAGCGAAATTGCTCTACAAAGAGGTTGATTATGAATCGGGAATTTGCGGCACTGCTGGATGAGTGCGGACGCGGCGAGATTGAAGTGCGCGCAGACTCGCGTCAGGTATGTCCCGGCGATATTTTTGTGGCTGTACCTGGCGTCAGGGAAGACGGCGCCCAGTTTATCCCTGCTGCCGCTGAAGCCGGGGCGGGAGTTATCGTTTGCCGGGCCGACAGTGAAGAGGCTGCAGCTGCAGCGACCGCCGGGTGCAGGGTCGTCCACCATGCCGACCCGCGTGAGGCGCTCTGGCGGCTGGCACAGGCCCGCTGGCATACAGATACCTTGCCTATCCGTATTGTGGGTGTTACAGGCACCAACGGCAAAACCACCTGCACCTATCTGCTTGAACGCCTTTTCGCCCAGGCAGGGCATAAGCTCGGCGTGATGGGAACAGTGAGCTATCGCTGGCCCGGCCATGTTGAGGCGGCCCCCCTGACCACTCCTGATGCCTTGAGCGTGCATGCCATGCTGGCCGCAATGGCCCGCGATGGCGTGGACGTGGCCGTGATGGAAGTCTCCTCTCATGCCATAGACCAGCAGCGGGTGTGCGGTGTGCCGTTTTCCGGCGCGGCCTTCACCAACCTGAGCCAGGATCATCTCGATTATCATCGGGATATGGAAAGTTATTTTCAGGCCAAGGCCAGGCTTTTTCTTGAGCTGCCGCGCGCCGACAAATCCATGGCCGTCAATGCTGACGATGCCTGGGGCCGGCGCCTGCTGGAGCTGTGTCCCACGGCTCTTTCCTTCGGTCTGCAAAAGGGTGCGCCCAACAGGCGGCACCTGTGGGGAGAGCTGCTTTCTTCCACCACAGCAGGCTGTCATCTGCGTATGAGCCTTGAAGACATGCAGTGGGAGCTACGCTCTCCCCTTGTGGGGGCTTTCAATGCTTCCAACCTGCTGGCTGTGCAGGCTGTGGCTCTGGAAATGGGAATTGATCCTGAAGCCTTCAAGGCTCTTGAAAGCTTTACGGGGGTCAGCGGCAGGCTGGAGCGGGTGGAAAATCCGCAAGGACTCAATGTTTTTGTGGATTATGCCCATACTCCCGATGCACTTGAGAATGTTCTCAAGGCCCTGCGCGATGCAGGCTTTGAACGCGTGATCACTGTTTTTGGCTGTGGCGGTAACCGTGACCGCAGCAAGAGACCCATCATGGGAGAAGCTGTGGCCCGCTGGTCGGACGTGGCCGTGCTGACCTCGGACAATCCGCGGTTTGAAGATCCGGAGGCCATACTCAAGGATGTGTTGCCTGGCCTTGCAGATGCCAGAGAGGTTGTCGTCGAGGTTGACCGTCGCGAGGCCACCTCCCGGGCTTTGGGCATGCTTGGCAAAAGAGATGCGTTGCTTATTGCCGGCAAAGGGCATGAAGACTACCAGATTATTCAGGGAGTCAAACACCATTACAGCGATCAGGAAGTGGTGCGGGAGATACTCCAGTGCGCATAACCATTAATGAGGCGGCGGTTTGCCTGGGCTTGCCCGGAACTTTGCCGGATGCGGAAAATACCGTCCTGACTTCGGTCGTGACAGACAGTCGTGAAGCAAGGCCAGGCGCGCTTTTTGTCTGTGTACCCGGCAGCAGGGTGGACGGGCACGACTTTGCCGCAGCGGCTGTGAGGCAAGGCGCTGCTGCGGTGCTGGCCGCAGGGCCTTTGCCGGGCATCAATGTGCCGGTTCTGGTGGTTCCTGATACGGTCAAGGCCCTGGGGCAACTGGCCGGGCTGTGGCGTGACAGGACGAAGGCGCGCGTGGTGGCTGTTACCGGTACGGCAGGCAAGACGACCCTCAAGGAAGTGTTGGCCCAGGTTTTGTCCCTTGGTGGAAAGACCGCCCGCAATGCCATGAACCATAATAACCAGATCGGTATGCCCCGAGCGGTGCTCGGCACAGACGGCGACGAAAAGTTTTGGATTATGGAAGCCGGAATCAGCCAGCAAGGCGACATGGATGATCTGGGTTCAGTGCTACGCCCGGATATTGCGGTTGTGCTCAACGCCGGAACAGGCCACACTGAGGGGCTTGGCGAAAAAGGCGTGGCCTGGCACAAGGCACGTTTGCTCAAGTACCTTGCCAAAGGCGGTAAAGGTCTTGTCTGCGCTGATTATCCCGATCTGGTGCGTGAAGCACGAGCCACGGAGACCGACATCTGTTTCTTCAGCGGCAGCGGCCGTGATGCGGAATTTCGCGCCGTTTATGCGGGTGCGGCTCCGCAGGGGGCTGCTGTTACTCCGTCTGATGCCTACGGCTTGTACCGTTTATGGGTAGGGGGCAGGGAGTTTGACGTTACGGCTCCTTTCAGGGGCGCGTATGGAGCTGAGAACGTGGCTGCTGTGGCTGCCGTCGCCCACATGCTCGGGCTGGACTTGCAGGCCATACGGCACGGGCTGGCGCAGGCCCGCATGCCTGCGCAACGCTTCAATCAGGTGCAGGCAGGATCGTGGCTGTTGATTGATGATACGTACAACGCCAATCCACTGTCCATGGGCCGGATGCTGGACGCAGCGGCTGAAAGGGCGGCAGGGCGTCCTTTTGTGGCAGTGTTGGGCGCCATGCTTGAGCTTGGCAGCCAGGCAGCCATGGAGCATGAGGCCTTGGGCCGTCGCCTGGCCGGTCTGAATCCCTCTGCGATTGTCTGGAAGGGGCTTCATGCGGAGGATGTGCGCAAAGGCCTTACTTTGGCGGGTTATGCCGGTCCCTGGCAGGTCGTCACCGACGCCGGGGAGTTCATGAAAACATGGCAGACTCTGCAGGATTACGGTCTGGAAAACAAGGCCGCCAAAAGCGGCGGCGTGGTTCTGTTTAAAGGTTCGCGCAGCAACAGGCTCGAAACACTTGTGGCAGCCTTGAGCAGTTAGAGTTTTTTACGTTTGCATGACTGCTCAACAGCGGAATATTTCTGTTTTTTAGCCCGCAACTTCCTTCGTCGTAACGATGGAAGCAGGTTGCGCCTTGCAAACATGACAGTTTCCCTGTCCGGACGAATTGCAGTGCCAGCTGTCTGGCCGCGGCGCCTTGGCGCCCCATACATTGGGCCTCGTTCAGAGTCGTGGGAAAAATATTGACGGACGCAGGCAGGGGGCTTGAACTTCAACGCCGCATGCTGGGGCAGGGCTGTTTCATACCGATGCCCGGGTGACGCAGCCGAAATGTGGACTTTTGTATTCCGGCGGCATATGCGCCATCACCAATTCCCGCAGATCTACGGGAGATCTACCCAGGGCCTTGCCTGGCCCGCTGACAGTAACGGTCGCAGAGTGGCCAAACGAACGGACTCCGTGCATGTTCTACAATTTCCTTTCTCCTCTCGCATCGGAATGGACATTCTTTAACGTCTTCCGCTACATCACCTTCCGTTCCATGGCGGCGCTCATGACGGCTCTGCTCATTTCCATAATTCTCGGGCCGCGGTTTATTACATGGCTGCGCAGGTTGAAGTGCGGCCAGTATATCCATGAGGACGTGGCGGCCCACGCCTGCAAAGCCGGAACTCCCACCATGGGCGGCCTGCTGATGCTGTTCAGCCTTTCGGTAAGCCTGCTTTTATGGGCAGATCTGACAAATATTTACATCTGGCAGGCTTTTTTTGTTTTTGCCGGATTCGGGGCGGTGGGTTTTTGGGATGATATTACCAAGCTGCGCCATCATAAAAACCGGGGTATTTCCGGCAAGGCCAAGATGGGCGGCCAGCTTGCCGTGGCCTGCGTGGCCATGCTGCTGCTTTTTGTTAATCCTGACTACAGCAGCAAGCTTACCATTCCCTTTTTTAAAGAAGTTACTTTTGATCTGGGCTGGTTTTATCTGCCGTTCGGCGTTTTTGTCATGGTGGCGGCGTCCAATGCCGTCAATCTTACGGACGGTCTTGACGGCCTTGCCATAGGTCCTTCCATTGTTGCCTGCATTGTTTTTTCCATTTTTATCTATATTACGGGCAACGCGCGCTTTGCGGGGTATCTGCTGGTTCCCTATATGCCCGGCGTGGGTGAGGTCACCATTTTTTGCGCTGCCCTTGTGGGCGCGGGGTTGGGTTTCTTATGGTTTAACGCCTATCCGGCTCAGGTCTTCATGGGGGATGTGGGATCCCTGTCCATCGGTGGAGTGCTTGGTTACCTTGCCCTGCTGTGCAAGCAGGAGCTGGTGCTTGCTGTGGTAGGCGGCCTTTTTGTGGCCGAAACGCTTTCTGTGATCGTGCAGGTGGGGTACTTCCGCTGGACCGGGGGCAAGCGTTTCTTCCGTATGGCGCCCCTGCACCATCATTTTGAACTCAAAGGCGTACCAGAGTCCAAAATCATCATCCGCTTCTGGATCACGTCAATTCTGCTTGGCCTCATGGCGCTTTCAGTCCTGAAGCTGCGCTGAGGAGATATGGTATGGCATTGGAAAAAACGCGCGGCAGACGCATTAGCGTTGGCGAAACGGCAGTGGTGGTGGGGGCGGGGCGCTCCGGCCTTGCCGCTGCGCGGCTCTTGTGTCGTGAAGGAGCGCAGGTGCGCCTGCTGGACAGCAACGCTGATGCCTTTTCCGGCAGGGAAGCACTGGCGGGCGAGCTGCGGCAACTCGGCATCAGTATAGAACTTGGCCCCCACAAGCCTGACCAGTTTGAAAATGCCGCCTTTGTCGTACCAAGCCCCGGCATGCCTGTGGCGCGCCTTGCGGGCCTTGTGGATGGAGAGCGTGCGGAAATTCTGGCAGAAATGGAACTGGCATGGCGCTATCTGGAAAACGAGCCTGTGCTGGCCGTTACCGGAACCAGCGGCAAGACCACAACTGCATCGCTGGCGGCGGCCATGCTGCATGAGCAGGGCTATGCCGTTTTTCTGGGCGGCAACATCGGCACCCCCCTGTCGGAATACGTACTTTCCGGACACAAGGCGGATGTGCTCGTGCTGGAGATTTCCAGCTTCCAGCTGCAAACTTGTTCTACGTTTTGCCCACGGGCCGGCATTTTACTTAACATTACTCCCAATCATCTGGATTATCACAAAGATATGGCCGAATACACGGAGGCAAAGTTTCGCCTGTTCCGATGCCAGGACGAAGGCGATCTTGCCGTACTCGGCGAAAGCCTGCGCAGTCTTGCGGCCCGGTACGGTCTGAAGGCCCGCCAGGTTTATGTAAGCGATGCGGGCCGCTTTTCCGGCAGTTCCCTCATGGGCGCACATAATCGCGTAAATGAAGAAGCGGCCTGGCAGGCCTGCCGTCTTTTTGGCGTCAGCGAAGAAAATGCAGCCAGAGCCTTGGCGCGTTTTGCTCCCCTGCCGCACCGTCTTGAACGGGTACGTGAACTTGAAGGTGTTCTTTTTGTCAATGATTCCAAATGTACAACGGTTTCATCACTTAAAGTGGCCCTTGAAGCTTTTGATCGCCCCGTGCGTCTTGTGTGTGGTGGAAAATTCAAGGGTGGCGATCTTGCCGGTCTGGCGGATCTCGTTAAAAACCGTGTAAGCGCAGTAGCTCTTTTCGGGGCCGGCAGGGAGCATTTTGAACGGGCATGGCAGGGGCTTGTTCCCATGACCTGGCATGCCTCTCTTGAACCTGCCGTAAAGCATCTCGCCGCCTCGGCGTGCAGGGGCGACGTGGTGCTTATGGCCCCGGCCACTTCAAGTTTTGATCTTTACGCCAACTATGAAGAACGTGGAAAGGACTTCAAGCGTATAGTGGGTAAGCTGTCATGAAAAACGTTTTTGCCGCAAAGGCCAAAAACAATAAGGCGCACAGCGCCATGGGCCGGGCTACGGAAAAAGGCCCTTTTGCGCCTTTTGACTGGTGGCTGTTTGCTATCATGCTCATTATCCTGGCCATCGGCCTGGTCATGGTGCTCTCGGCCAGCGGTATCGTGGCAGAGCAGGTCAATGGCGATAAATACTATTTCTTCAAGCGCCAGGTGCTGTTTGCCCTGTTGGGGGGCATAGCCCTGTGGGGGGCGGCCCTCATGCCACGCCAGTGGCTGTACCGTTTGCAGTACCCGGCTCTTTTTTTGGCTCTTCTGCTTTTGCTGGTGACCCTTTCACCTCTGGCTCCCGCCATTAACGGGGCCAAGAGATGGATCCCCCTGGGGCCGGTGAGTATCCAGCCAATGGAATTCGTCAAAATCGCCCTTGCCCTGTACCTGGCGTACTTCATGAGTTCCAAGCAGGACCTCATCAAGACCTTCAGCAGGGGCGTCATACCACCGTTCGCGGTAACGGGCCTGTTCTGTTTTTTGCTGTTGCTTCAGCCGGACTTCGGCAGTGCCGTCGTGCTTGCCAGTATCCTGTTTTTTATGTGCGTGGCTGGCGGAACCCGCTTTGTCTATCTTTTTTTCTCCCTGGCGCTGGCCTGCGCGGGTGCCATGGCGCTGGCCATTTCTTCTCCGTACCGTCTGCGCCGTCTGCTGGCCTTTCTTGATCCTTTTCAGGACGCTCACAATACCGGGTATCAGCTTGTGCAGTCCCTGCTGGCTATCGGCTCGGGCAGTTTTTTTGGTGTGGGCGTCGGAGCCAGCAAACAGAAAATGTTCTATCTTCCTGAGGCACACAACGACTTTATCATGGCGGTTCTGGCCGAAGAAATGGGTTTTGTGGGCATGAGTGTGGTCATGGTGCTTTTTGGCCTGCTGTTCTGGCGCTGCTACAGGATTATTCAGGGGCAGCGTAACCTGCGTGACCGCTTTACTGCTTTCGGTCTTACCACCATACTTGCCATGGGCGCGGTCATGAATCTTGCCGTGGTTATGGGGGTCGCGCCACCCAAGGGTGTACCCATGCCCCTTATGAGCTATGGGGGCAGTAACCTGCTTGCGACCATGCTTTGCGTGGGGCTGCTTATGAACTTTTCACGAACGGCGGACACATGGACATCAACATCCTCCTGACCACGGGCGGCACAGGCGGGCACATTTTTCCTGCTCTGGCCGTTGCCGAGGAGATTCGGCGGAGATACCCTCAGGCCAGGCTGCTTTTTGTAGGTTCACTCTACGGGCCTGAAGCACGTTTGGCCCGCGTGGCAAATATTCCCTTTGAGGGCTTGCCTGTGCGCGGTTTTTTGGGGCGTGGCCTGAAATCTGTGGAGGCCGGTATACGTATGGCCTGGGGCGTAGGCAGAGCCGTGGGCATTGTCCGGCGTTTCAGGCCTGACGTGGTGGCTGGTTTCGGCAGTTATGCCGCCTTTGCGCCCATGCTGGCTGGACGTATGCTGGGCGTGCCGATCATGCTGCATGAACAGAACGCCATAGCGGGGGCCAGCAACCGTGTGTTGGCGCGTCTGGCGCAGCGTATCTGCCTTTCTTTGCCGGACACCAGGGGCTTTGATCCCGCCAAGTGCGTTCTGACAGGCAACCCCGTGCGCGCCGGAGTGAGCGAGGCCGGGCGGTTGCCGCGTGCACGCGGGGCCAGACGGCTTCTGGTGATGGGGGGGTCGCAGGGAGCGCATGCCCTGAACATGTTTATCGTGGAGCACCTTTCTGCCTTCAAGGCTGCCGGTGTGGATATCCGCCATCAGACAGGCGTTGCGGATGAACAGAACGTGCGCGACGCCTATGTTGCCGCAGGGTATGAAGCTTCTACGGTTACGGCGTTTATTGATGATATGGCTGCGGCCTATGCCTGGGCTGACGTGGCCCTGTGCCGTTCTGGAGCTACTACTGTGGCCGAATTGTGCGCTGCCGGGCTGCCTTCGGTTCTGGTTCCTTTTCCTTATGCGGTTCATGACCACCAAACCCGCAATGCCGAAGTTCTGGCCCAAGGTGGAGCGGCCATTCTTGTGCCCGAACCGCGCATGATTGAAGAAAACCTGGCTCAGACGCTTATCGATCTGCTCAATGACGGCAGCGAGCGCACACGTATGTCGGCCGCAGCTCTTGCCGCAGCCCGGCCTGATGCCGCCAGCCGCGTGGTTTCTGTTTTGGAAGAGATAGCCCGTCTGCGCTGAACGCGGTTGCGGGATATTTGGGTGGCAGACTGCCGCCTGTGGATTATCTAGACATTCTTTAAAGGTAACGCATGAACAGCAAGATCCGGCACATCCACATGGTGGGCATTGGCGGCGCGGGTATGAGCGGCATTGCCGAGGTACTGCTCAATCTCAAATACGAAATTTCCGGTTCGGATATGAGCGATTCTGCCGTTGTCCGGCATCTGCGCAGCCTGGGTGCGCGTATTGCGGTCGGGCATGCGGCAGAAAATGTGGGAGACGTGCAGGTGCTGGTCAAGTCCACAGCCATCAGCGATGATAATCCCGAGCTTGTGGAGGCTCGCAAGCGCAATATCGCCATTATCCCCCGCGCTGAAATGCTGGCCGAGCTTATGCGTCTGCGCCAGGGCATTGCCATTGCGGGTACGCACGGCAAAACCACGACCACATCGCTTACTGCCTCGATTTTTGATGAAGCCGGTCTTGATCCCACTGTCATCATCGGCGGGCGTCTTAATGTTTACGGGGCCAATGCCCATCTTGGGCATGGGGAATACCTGATTGCCGAGGCCGACGAATCTGACGGATCGTTTCTTTGCCTGTTGCCCATCATCAACGTGGTGACAAACGTGGACGAGGACCATCTGGACCATTACAAAACGCGGGAAGCCATAAACAGTGCCTTTGTGCAGTTCATGAACAATGTGCCGTTCTACGGCCTGAACATTGTTTGTGGAGATGATCCCGGCGTGCTGGAACTTTTGCCGCAGGTAAAACGTCCGGTGCTTACCTATGGCTTTGCCGAGGATAACGCCCTGCGCGCTGTGCCACTGGAAAGCGGTCGGATCAGCCGCTTTCAGGTTTGGCTGCATGATGAAAAACTGGGCGAAGTCAGTCTGCCGCAGCCGGGTCGCCACAATATCCTCAATGCACTTGCCTCTATCGGTGCAGCCATGGAGGTGGGTATCAGCTTTGAAAAGTGTGCCGCGGGCCTGTGTGGATTCAAGGGTGTGGGGCGTCGCTTTGAATTCAAGGGCGAAAAACAGGGAGTTACTGTGGTGGACGACTACGGCCATCATCCTGCTGAAATCGCCGCGACCCTTGCCACTGCCCGCCAGGTTTTCGAAGGGCGGCGTATCGTGGCGGCGTTTCAGCCGCACCGCTTCAGCCGCACCGAAGCCCATTTTGGAGAGTTTTGCAAGGTTTTCAACAATGTTGACCAGTTGCTGCTGACGGAAATTTATGCAGCCTCTGAAAATCCCATCCCCGGTGTTTCGGGGCAAAGTCTTGCGCAGGGGATTCGCCAGGTATCCTCAACGCCTGTGGAATATTTTCAGACGCTGGATGACCTTGCCCGGGCATTGCCGGATATTCTGCAGGAAGGGGATGTGTTGCTGACCCTGGGGGCGGGCAACATCACCCGTTTGGGGCCGACATGGCTGGAAGGGCTTGATCATGCGTGAAATCGCTTCGCCACAACTCGCCCAGCGTACAACGCTGCACCTTGGCGGGACAGCAATTGCAGAGCTGATTCTTGAAGGCCCCGAGGATATAGTTCCATTATCGCGCCGTTTGCGCGCTTTGGGAGGAACCCCGGTCGTTTTGGGGGCCGGAAGCAATATTCTGGCCCAGGATGGCGACCTGCCCCTGGTTCTGATACGGCCGCTCTTTATGCAGGGACCAGAGGTGATTGGTGAAAAAGAGGGCAGGGTGCTTGTGCGCGCCGGAGCGGGAATGCCCCTGCCGAGGCTCTTGCGTTTTTGCGCGGAGCAGGGCTTGGCAGGGCTTGAAGGGCTTGTGGGCATACCGGGTACCGTTGGTGGGGCCGTAGCTATGAATGCGGGCTCATTTGGTGTTGAAGTATGCGAAAAAATTGAAAATTTACAAATAGTTGATGCCGATGGAGTACGCGCTGTTGCATCCTGCGCGCTACAGTATGCCTACCGCAGCCTGTGTATTGATGAGAAAAAGAATGATTTTATCGTCTTGGAAGCCACATTTGGCTTGACCAGAGCAGCGAGGGATGGCATCACTAATCGCATGCGTCACAACTTTTTTGAGAAAAAGTCTAAACAACCTGTGACGGCCTGGAGCGCTGGCTGCGTATTCAAAAATCCCTCTGCGGAACTGCCTGCCGGCAAACTTCTTGATCAGGCGGGATTCAAAGGAAAAAAAATGGGCGGCATGGCCTTTTCAACCCTGCACGCCAACTTCATGATTAATGAGGGCAGAGGCAGCGCAAAAGCGGCCCTGGCCTTGTTGCAAGAGGCAAGAGAAACTGTGCGGGAACGGTTCGGTGTCGTGCTTGAGCCCGAAGTCAGGATTATTCCATGCCTCTTTCCTTGAAAAAAAGCGCCCGCAGGTCCCGCAACGCGTATACGCGCGCCACTGTGACGGGCAAAGGCAAAAAAAACGCAAAGTTTCGTATGCCAGCCTTTATGGCTGTGATTTTAAGCAAGCTGCGCGGGTTGGGCGGACTGAAAAGCCTGGTTGCCGTTACTGTGCTGCTGATTGGCCTGGGGGCCGTGCTTTCCGGTGTGTGCTTTGCATCGTTGTGGCTGTACAACAAGGCCATAACCAGCGATTTTTTTATCACCCGTCATGTGGATGTGGCCGGAAACGTTCGTCTTTCACGCGATATGGTGCTGCAATACGGCGATCTTAAAGAGGGCGACAACAGCTTGGCCGTCAGCATCGCCAAAGTAGAGCGCAATCTGCGTCAGACCCCCTGGGTAGAGGAAGTTTCGGTAAAACGCCTTTTGCCCGACAGATTTGTGATAAAGCTGAAGGAGCGGATGCCCTCCTTCTGGGTGCACAAGGAAGGTACCCTGTATTATGCCAATGAGCGCGGTATGATTATCGCGCCAGTGGAAAGCAAGAACTTCCTGTCGCTCCCCACCTTGCGGGTGGAACCTGGGGCCGAAGACGCCATCCCCTTTCTCGCCCGCCTGATGAAAGACATCCAGAACGGTATACTGCCAGTGGAGGCAGGAGCTATTGCCTCCATTACCCTGAGTCCAGGCAGAGGCCTTGAAGTGTACCTGGAAGACAGGGAGATGCGCCTTTCCATCGCGACTGATGATTGGGAAGGCAACCTGGCCCGGCTGGGAGTGACTTTGGGCGATCTGGCCCGGAGACATGAACTGCGCAATGTGCGTGAAGTTCGGGCAGTTAACGGCAATGTATGGGTTTTGCTTAATCAGGCCGTGCATAACTGATGCGGCGTGAATTATACGAGTGTGAAGAACAGGCGTTTTTAGGAGAATGGCATGAATAAGTCCGAGCTCATCGTCGGTCTCGACATCGGCACCACAAAAATCTGTGCGGTGGTGGGTGAACTTACTGAGTCGGGCCTTGTTGATGTGGTGGGCATCGGCACCAGCGTTTCTACCGGCCTTCGCAAAGGCGTGGTGGTTAATATTGAACAGACCGTGCAGTCCATACGCAAGGCTGTGGAAGATGCCGAACTCATGGCGGGCTGCGAAATCCACTCCGTCTACGTGGGTATTGCGGGCAGCCACATCATGGGCATCAACAGTCACGGCGTTATTGCCGTCAAGGGCGGCGAAGTCGCGCAAAGAGACATTGAGCGCGCACTGGATGCCGCCAGAGCCGTGGCTATTCCCGCTGACCGCGAGGTTATCCACATCCTGCCGCAGGAATATATCGTTGATAACCAGCGCGGCATTGCCGACCCTCTGGGCATGGCCGGTGTACGCCTTGAAGTAAAGGTTCATATTGTTACCGGAGCGGTGTCTTCGGCGCAGAATATCGTACGTTCCTGCCACCGTAGCCAGCTTGAAGTGTCTGATATAGCTCTTGAGTCTCTGGCTTCGGCCAAGGCCGTACTTACTGAGGAAGAGCGCGAAATCGGCGTGGCGTTGGTAGATCTTGGCGGCGGCACCACTGATATCGCTGTTTTTGCCAATGATGCCATCAAGCATACGGCCGTTCTGGCCCTGGGTGGACAAAACCTTTCCAACGACATCGCTTTTGGCCTGCGCACCCCCATTGCCTCGGCTGAAAAGATCAAGCTCAAGTATGGCTGCGCACTGGCCGACCTTGTCAGGCATGATGAATTTATCGAAGTTCCCAGTGTGGGCGGGCGTGAGCCACGCCGTCTGTCGCGTCAGGTACTTGCTGAAATTTGCGAGCCGCGCATGGAGGAAATCCTCTATCTTGTGGACCAGACACTGGTGCGCTCGGGCTACAAGGACATGATCGGCGCAGGGGTTGTGCTCACCGGCGGCACGGCCCTTATGGAAGGCTGCCAGGAACTGGGCGAACAGATTTTCAACCTTCCCACGCGAATCGGGTATCCACGCAATGTGGGCGGCCTCAAGGATGTGGTGAATAGTCCCAAATTTTCCACAGCAGTGGGTTTATTGCGCTACGGTGCAGAGAAAGAAGTTTCCGGCCAAAAAAAGTTCACCACCAGAAGTGAGAGCGGCGTCTTTGATGGCGTGCTGGCTCGCATGAAGAAGTGGTTTGCTGATATTTCTTAAACAAACGACCTCAAACGGGCATTTGAGGACAGGGTAAAACAGGAGAGGAACCTATGTCTCAGTCGATCGTGGACGATATTGACACGTCTTTGTCCAGCAACGCTAAAATCAAGGTTATAGGCGTTGGCGGCGGCGGCGGTAATGCGGTGCAGAACATGATAGCCTCCGGTCTGCGCGGTGTGCAGTTTGTCTGCGCCAACACAGACGTGCAGGCCCTGGCCAAGAATGGCGCTTCTGTAAAAGTGCAGATGGGTGAAAAGCTCACCAAGGGCCTTGGCGCGGGCGCAAACCCTGCTGTCGGTCGTGAAGCCGCGGTGGAAAGCGTCAATGCCATTCGTGAAGCCATCGGCGATGCAGACATGGTTTTTGTTACTGCCGGCATGGGCGGCGGTACCGGTACAGGCGCTGCGCCGGTAGTGGCCCAGGCTGCCAAGGAAATGGGCGCGCTCACAGTGGGCGTGGTCACCAAGCCGTTCAGCTTTGAAGGCGCCAAGCGCAAGCGTGCCGCTGAAGCCGGGCTTGAAGACTTTAAGCAGCACGTGGACTGCCTTATCACCATTCCCAATGACCGCCTGCTGGCTTTTGCCCCCAAAAAAGCTCCTTTTGCTGAAATGCTGCAGAAAGCCAACGACGTGCTTTACTATGCCGTCAAAGGCATTTCGGATGTGATCGTGGGCGACGGTCTTATCAACCTGGACTTCGCGGACGTGCGCACAACCATGTCTGAGGCGGGGCTGGCTCTTATGGGAACGGGCATCGCCTCTGGCGAAAATCGCGCCCGGGAGGCTGCTCAGCGTGCCATCATGAGTCCCCTGCTCGAAGATGTGTCACTGGAAAGCGCCAAAGCTGTGCTTTACAATATCACCGCTCCTGAAGACATTACGGCTGAAGAAATCGCAGAGATCGGCGACATCATCAGCGATGCCACACCCGAAGACTCCAACATCATTTTTGGTGTTGTGTTTGATGACAATATCGGCGATGAGATCCGGCTTACCGTCATTGCTACCGGTATTGAGGCTCCTCAGGTCATTCAGAGCCAACAACCGCAGGCTGCCACTGTGACCAACTTCCGCAAGCCTGGTCCTGACGCCGTCATGGCCGAACCGCGCCGCATGGGCCGTCTGGCTCAGCAGCCCGCTGAAGAGCACGATATGGGTGAAGGGCGCCTGCCGCGCACGTCGCGCCGTTCTGAAGTAGAACGCTGGTATGACGAAAACAGCAACCGCCCGCCTTATCTGCTCAAGCGTGAAGTCGTCAACCAGGGCGCTCGCCGTCGTGCACATAACCCCGGCCAGGAAGACTTTACGTACGATGAGGATGATTTCGAAATTCCTACCTTTATCCGTACGCAGGCCGACTAGGCAGTCGACCTGTCCGATATAAGATTTTCAGGGCTTGCCTCTTCGGCCCTGAAATGCCCGCCGGGAGGCCCATGGGGGGCCTCCCAGTGCGGGGCGTTACGCTCCGCTGATGTCCGTGAAACCTGGGTTTTGCGGGCTTTTTCTTTGCCTTGCAGTCCGCTGTAGTCCGTTGAGTTCCGTTGACAGCCATGACATTTTTGGGGCAGAAAAACTGTTCAACAGGATGGTGCCTTCTAAATTTCTCCTCCCCCAAAAATGGCGCTAAACAGTCAGACCAAGACGCGGTTGCGAAAGTAAAACAAAACGATATGAGGCTGGCAGGGCCTGTTTTGCCACACATGAATATGTACTGCTTCTACGATTTGTGTTGAGAACCGGATCATGAGATTCCCGTATATCTTGTGCAGTAAAGCATGAATCATCCGATAGGGAGTACCGAAAAAATAATAGACACCTGCCGGATTTTGATTGATAATTCAGTATGAAACCACGAGCTGTATGCCTTTTTGAGGTTGTCTGGATCAGTTTCCATTTTGTTACGGTCTGTCGTTTCAGCGCGGATACGTTTATGCGCCGGATAGGTATGGCTTTTCATCAAGGCCGGGTTACTGTGGGAGCTTACGGCGGTAGGTTCCTTTTTTTGTTTAAAATTATAGGATGGATTGTAACGGCTAGAGCGCGTGGCGGGATTTTTTCAAACAGGCAGACCGAGAGCATATGATTTGTATAATCTGCGTTTGCACATGAAAACAAAGAAAACAGGAGGAACATATGAGCACAGTCAAGGTTGCAGTGCACGGACTGGGCAATATCGGCAAGGCTGTCATTGATTGTCTGCTTTGCACCCGGGATATTGATTGCCTTGGTGTGGTGAGGCGTGCTTCTTCCTTGGGTACCCAGCCGTTATCTTTGCGGGGAGTGCCGGATTATGCCTCCATTGATGCACTGATGGCGGAGCGTGGCAGGCCGGATGTTGTAATAATTTGCGGCCCATCCAGAAATGTGCCTGTGGACGCGCGCTATTATATGGAAAAAAACATCAGCACCGTTGACAGTTTCGACATCCATTCTGAAATCCCGCAAGTTGTCGCAGCATTGGACAGTGCAGCCAAGGCTGCGGGCAAGGCGTGCATAACGGCGGCAGGGTGGGACCCGGGAACAGATTCTGTCCTGCGTGCGCTTTTTGAAGCCATGACGCCTGTAGGAACAACTTTCACCAACTTTGGCCGGGGACGTTCCATGGGCCATTCCGTAGCCGCAAGGGCTGTTTCCGGTGTGGAAAACGCCTGCTCCATCACCATTCCCATTGGTGGTGGCAAGCATTCGCGTCTGGTCTACGTTCTTCCCGCTGCCGGAGCTTCTTTTGCCGATATCAAGCAGCGGATTGCCGCAGATCCGTATTTCAGCAATGATCCGCTGGACGTGCGTGAAGTAGGCAGCCAGGAAGAACTGGATGCTGTGGCCGACAACTCTCATGGCGTACTTATGGAGCGCATCGGCGCTTCCGGAAGCGTTTCCAACCAGCGGCTGAGTTTTGATATGCGAATTGATAATCCGGCCCTGACGGCGCAGGTTCTGGTATCGTGCGCACGGGCTGTCACGCGGCTGAATCCCGGTTGCCATACGCTGATTGACGTACCCCCGGTGGCTTTGTTGCCCGGCGACCGCATGAAAAATATTGCCCGGTTGGTTTGACGGCACTTCCAAACCGCATGTTTTGCTGACAGGATGTATCTTTTCTCACTGTGTTGCGCATTCATGCACGTGATGCGCCACACAGTGAGAATATTTTTTCATCTTGAACAGACGCATGCGGATTTCGCCGGCCGTAAGCGGATTATACATATGCGCCAAGAGTCTCTTGTAGGATGGCTGGCGCTGGCTTTTCGCAGTGATTGAAGGTGGGGGATCTGCCCCCGTCTCGTGGGGTACGCGCATGGGGTGAAGGCAATTCAGGCTTGCAGGATGGCAAAATCCCCTTCCGGAAATGCTCCGGAAGGGGATTTTTATTGTCTTTATGTCTGCTGGCAGGATTTTTGTGCAATATAACTTCGTATCGTTTTTACATCTGCACAATCGGCTGCAGCGCCATGATCGGTCTGCTCCAGGCGCTATTATCTGGCGCAAAGGCGAGCAGCGGGGATAATGGTAAAGTTGTTTGCCTGCAACACTTCAACAGCCTGGTCTACCTTGTCAAAGCGAAAGATCATAACGGCGCTTTCTTCTTCGCGCTGGACAAAGGCATACATGTACTCAACATTTATGCCGTTGCGCGAAACAAGCTGGAGAACTGAATCAAGGCCGCCGGGAGCGTCTGTAACCTCTACAGCCACCACACTGGTGCGTCCCAGCGTGAAGCCTTTTTCTTTAAGTATGGTTTTAGCCTTTTCGTGATCGCAAACGATCATGCGCAAAATGCCAAAGTCCGAGGTGTCCGCGAGGGAAAGCGCCCGGATATTGATGCCGGCTTCGGCCAGGGCATGCGTTACTTCTGCGAGACGTCCGGCCCTATTTTCCAAAAAAACGGATAATTGCTCTGCTTTCATGACAAAATCCTTTATATCATCCGGCCGGCTCAGGCTTTATGGCTGGTATCGTCATCAGTAGAAGAAGGCTTTTTGTCCTTTGGCGTGATGTCGATTTCATCAGGTTCGGAAGATGCGCGGCGGAAGTTGCGGATGGCTCTGCCAAGTCCGCCGCCGATTTCCGGCAGCTTGTTCGCGCCGAAAATCAGCAGAACTACCACCAGTATGAGCAACAATTCTTGCATGCCAATGCCGAACATGCGGCAAGCCTCCGTTATGGGGTTGGGCTAAAAGCCGGATTGCGCCTCAGAACATAAGCCGCACAGGCCCGGAGGTCAAGGCGGCATATGGAGCCGCAAAGAACGGGAGCAGCGGAAAGAAGCGCAGAAAAAGCACCACGGGCCTTTTTTCTGACAACAGAAAAAAGGCCCGTGGAATTATATTATCGTTTTTTTGTTTATATGCCTTCAGCCAACGCCGCCTTGGCAACCAGTATGGTCATACTGTCGTTGGTAAAGGCCACATAATCGTTGGACATGCTGCTTGGCGTCTGGTCGGTGTTAACGTTCCAGTCGGAAGACAGCACTATTTTTTCATTATTGTTCAGGAGTACGCCGAGGTTTTCAAGGTCGGCCAGGCTGGTCAGCCCCTTTCCGCCTTCCGTCACAAAGATTTCTATGTTCTGGATGGTATTTGTGGCGGGGTTGGCAAACAGGCTGTCAAGGGTATCTTTGTCTGCGCCGATCATCATGTCGATGCCGGTGCCGCCATCCATGACCGTGTTGCTGGCACTGAATACCAGCACGTCGTTGCCTTCGCCACCATAGAGCTGATTGCTGCCGGAACCGCCATCAAGATAGTCATTGCCTGCGCCGCCGTACAGGATGTCGTTGCCTTCACCGCCGAACAGGGCCTCGTTGCCGATGCCACCCTTGATGATGTCATCACCGCCAGAACCGAGCAGCAGATTGTCCGAACTGTCGCCATACAGGATGCCGGGTGTGTCCAGCCCCTTGACGGTATGGTCACTGTTGACGGTGATCTCAAGCTTGCTGTTCACAGTTTCCCACCCGTCATGCACGGTGGTGGTGAACGTTTCATTCAGCGTACTGCCCTTGCCGAGATGCTGCACCGTGGGATTGCTCATATCCAGCTCATACGTGTACTGACCGGTGGCACTGTCGATGGTAAGGGTGCCATACTGCCCCTGAAGGGTAATGGAACCCGAGCCGTCATCCACGCCGCCCTGCAGGCCGTAGGTGAGCACGTCATTGGCGTCAACATCATGGCCCTGCAACTGCCCGGTGATCTGGGAGCCGCTGAGGGCAAAAGGTACATAGATGCTGCCGCTGGCTTCTTCGAGCACAGGGGTATTGTTGGTGCCTGTGATGTTGACGGTTACATCCTTGGAGGCCCAGCCGCCCTTGCCGTCAGAAACGAGTACGGCAAAGGTTTCATTAGCCTGCTGCCCCTGCGAAAGCTTGTCTGCCCCCGCATGCAGAACGTAGGAGTATGTTCCGTCGGCTGCGATGGTAACCGTGCCGTACGTTCCCTTGTAGGTCTGGCTGTTGCTGGATCCGGCATTGGCTGCGCCCACGAAATAAGACAGAACGTCGTTGGCGTCCACATCGGTGGCGATGACAGTTCCTGTAATGGCCAGGCCGCTGCCTTCGGTGATATCGCTGCCGACAGGTTCCCACGAAGAGATGGCCGGGGCGTCGTTGGTTCCTTCAACCTTGACAACGATATCCTTTGTTGTGCTGTTGCCCTGGGGGTCAGTTACCTGAATGGTGAAGTGTTCTTCCACCGACTCGCCCTTGCCCAGAGACTGCACACTGCCCAGATCGTTATCCAGATAGTAGGTATAGGTGCCATTGGCATCAATAACCAGCTTGCCGTAAGCGCCTGCGGCGGTTCCAGCGAAGCTGCCGTTGCCGGCAACAGAAACGCCGAATGTGTGGTTGCCCATATCGCGGGCATCGTCCAGCACCGTGACAGTGGAATGACTGTCAAGAATTTCATCTTCCTTGACGGTGAGGTCAGCAGCCACCGATATGACCGGCGTGCTTTCCGTACCTGTCACGCTGATGGTTACCGTTTCCTTGGCCAAAGCCCCGTGTTCGTCCTTGACAAAAATGGTAAACGTCTCTTCGCGTACTTCACCGGGATTGATGACCAGTGCCTTGTCTTCAATAAGGCTGTAGGTATATTTGCCATTATTATCGATGCTCAGCGTGCCGAACTGCCCCGTAATCTTTTGAGCAGAGCTGTTTGTCGCGTTGTCGTTGCCCACATAGTATGAAAGTCTGGCCCCGTTATCCACGTCGGCTCCCACAACCGTTCCGCTTGCATCGCTGCCGCCTTCGGTGACAGCAAGGGCAGGGTCAAAGGATTCAATGGTGGGAGAGGTATTGGTTCCCTTGATGGTGACAACAATGTCTTTCTGTACTGTTTCAGCGCCATCGCTGACGTATACAGTGAATATTTCCGTTGTGCTTTCCCCCTGAGCGAGCTTTTGCACATCAGGGTTGGAGTTGTCGAGTGTATATGTATAGTTGCCGTTACTGTCGATGGTAAGGGTTCCGTACTTGCCGGCAGCACTTTCGCCTTGCTGTCCGTCCTTGGTGCTGACGCCGAAGGTATGCGTGTCTGTGGCGTCCACATCAGTGAATATGAGCTTGCCAGAGCTGGTAAGCATAGTGTCTTCCGTAACAGTCAGGCCGGGGGCGCTGGTGATGACCGGGGCGTCATTGGCGCCGTTAATGGTCACCGTCAGCTGGGTTTCGGTGGCCTTGCCGTGTTCGTCCCTGACCACAACGGTAAAGGTTTCGGTCATCGAATCATTGCGGCCCAAAGCCTGGACAGCCGGATCGGCGTTGTTCAGCACATAGAGATACTGCCCGGTAGCTGAACTGATGGTAAGCGTGCCGTAACTTCCCCGGGCGATCTGGTCAGTCTGGCCATTGCTTTTGACAAAGTACTGCAACTGCGCGCCGGCGTCCGGGTCAGTGGCTTCTATATGTCCTGAAGCAAAAACCATTTCGCTTCCATTCGGCCCGGTTCTTATGTCGTCTTCCGTCACTTCCGCAACGGCAGCTTTGACTTCAGGCGCATTGTTTGTGCCGGTAATGGTGATGACAACATCACGCTGATCGGTCAAACCGTCAATGTCTGTGACAGTTACTGTGTATGTAAGATCGACCGACTGGCCCAATGCCAGTTTTTTAACCGCATCGCTGTCGTTATCCAGCGTGAAGGTATATTTGCCGTTGGCATCAATGGTGAACGTTCCGTAGTCATCGTTGCCCTGAGCGCCGGAGTGAGAGAAGGTGTGCGTTTCGTTGGCATCCTTGTCATGCACCTGGCTTTGCCCGGACACGGCGATTTCGCCTTCCGCAATGCTGAGGCCGCTTTCTACAAAAAGGACCGGGGCGTCATTGGTTCCCTTGATGGTTACGTCAAGAGGCTCAACGACGCTGGCGCCATGCTTGTCTGTGACGGTGATATAGAATGTTTCTGTGAGCTGCTGGCCTTCATGCAGGCCCTGAACGGCATCCAGGCCATTATTGAGGGTATAGGTATAGTTGCCGGTATCACGGTTGATGATCAGTGTGCCGTATTGACCCTGCACAACAGTTTGCAGCGGTCCGGTATTGCTTGTAGCCGCGCCGTAGGTGGTGCCTGTGGACACGTCATCCGCGACCTGAACCTGGCTGCTGTCAGAAAGGGCAGAGTCTTCCGTAACGGTCAGGTTGGTTACCGTGACTGTGGGCGGGGTATTGTCACCCGTTATGGTAATGGTGATTTGCGTAGGAGCAGAGGTATCGCTTGCAGTATTGCCGGAGTTATCCTGCGCAACAACGGTAAACACTTCTTTCACGGTCTGGTCTGCATTGAGCTGACCGTGATTGCTGTTCAGGAGGTATTTGTATTCTCCCGTATTCTTATCAATAGTGATGACGCCGTGTTCCGTTTCGATCTTGTCGACCAGGTTGCCATCCTTGTCTTTAAGGAAATAGGACAGGGTGTCGCCTGCATCAATGTCCGTGGCAACAATTTTGCCGGTCACGCCTTCGGTTTTGGCTATATCCTGGCCGTTTTCATGTGCACCGCCGGGAGTGGTGATGCGCGGCTGGTCGTTGGTGCCTTCAACGGTGACAGTGATATCTATCTTGCCTTCTTTGGGATGATACACTGTGAACGTTTCAGTCTTTTGGTCGCCATCGCGCAGGCTTTGCACGGCGGTGCTGTCGTTATTAAGCACATACGTGTAGCTGCCGTCAGGCTTGAGGATAAGAGAGCCATACAGGCCGGTATTGGTCAGTACAGCATCTGTGCCGTCACTGCTTTTCAGATAAAACTGATCAGTAGGATCACCGCCGTCTTTCAGCGTGAGCTTGCCGCTGGCGGTTATGTAGCCGTCATCTATTCCGTCTGCGTCCACATCTTCCTTGACGTCAAGGTCAGTAACCTTGAGGGTGTCTGAAGGGGTGTTGCCCCCCGGATCATTTGGGTCAATAGGGTCGGTCGGATCACCGCCGCCACCGCCAGTGCCGCCGGAACCCTTGCCGATGACGTTAATGGTGATGGTGGCATTGTCTTTGGCTCCGTGGGGGTCAATAACGCCCACCGCGAATTCTTCCGAAACTTCTACGTCTTTGCCAAGCCCCTTATACGCGGAGCCATGTATATTAAGGTGGTATGTGTATTCTCCGGTCAGGGTATTGATGGTTATGCTGCCATATTTGCCCTCGATGGTCTGCACATACTGGGTGTCATCGCCTTCGCCCTTTTCGAAGTAGAACTTCAGTTCGGAAGCGGAGGAGTCGTTGGTGTAATCTTTGTTGTCCACGTCCGTCGCCCAGACCTGTCCGGAGGTCTGCAAGGAAGTCGCCGGGCCATCAGGCTGCCATTCTTTGGCTGTAAAGACAGGAGCATCGTTGGTTCCGGTAATGATGACAGTGATCGTGCCGTCAACGGAGCTACTGATTTCCTGGCCTGCGCCATTGGTATGACCTGTGGTGAGCTTGACATTGAACACGTCTTTTTCGCTGTCGCCCACGTTGAGGTACTGCACGTCTCCGGTGTTCAGCTTGTAGGAGTAGGTGCCGTCCGCATGCAGGGTCAGCGTGCCGAACTTGCCCACAATTTCCACAGAGTCATTGCCGGTAAGATCCTTGCCGTCTGCCGTGATGCGCAGCAGGTCGTCATCGTCATCCTTGTCATGCCATACAATATTGCGGGTTCCCGACTGTGCTGTATCTTCATCCAGGACCAGAACCGCTGTTTCCATAGTGGGGTCGTCCTGGGTGCCGTGAATGGTGACCTTTATGTCGCCATCCACAAATGCGCCGAGGTTGTCGGTGACGCGCACCACAAAGGTGTCATCAACAGACTGGCCTTCAGACAGGAACTGCACTTTGTCATTGTACAGATGATACGTGTATTTGCCTGTGAACGTGTCAAGCTGGATGTAACCATACTTGCCTTCAATGGTCTGCACAGTGTTGCCATCGTGAACAAGGCTGTATATGAGCTTTTCTCCGTCAGGAAGATCAACGTCGGTAGCCTCGACCTGCCCGGTGGTGACGTATGAGCCACTGTCTTCGCGAAGCTCCCGATCCTGGATGGCGTCTTTGAGTTCAGGCCTGTCGTTGGTGCCCACAATGTTGACGGTGATATTCATCTCGCCGGTATTGCCATTGGGGTCAACAACAACAATGGTGAAACCGTCACTTGCGTGCTCATTGGCTTGAAGTTTATTGACCGCCTCGCTGGCATCATTGAGAGTATAGGTGTATTCGCCGGTATCGGGATCAATGGTGACAGTGCCATACGTGGTGACAAGCGTGGTTTCACGTCCGCCTGAACTGTTGAGGAAGTAATATTTCAGGTTTTCCGTGTCGTCCTTGTCCACATCAACGGCCTGAGCCTTGCCGGAAATAGTGCCGCTGCCCTGATACTCTTCGTTACCGTAGTAGTTGGTAAGGTTGCCCTTGGCATCGACCGCGCCCACGCCGGATTCACGCACCTGGAAAACCTCGGCTGGCACTATAAAGGCCGGTGCATTGTCTTGCCCGTGTATGTTGATAACAAGCTGTTTGCTGTCAGAGGCGCCGTGCTCGTCCTTCACGGTTACGGTGAAGACCTCTTCCACCACGTCGCCATTTTTCAGTTCCTGAATGGAGCTGAGGCTGTTGTTCAGGGTGTAGGTATACTTGCCGGTGGCCGGGTCAAGGGTAAGGGTGCCGTATTTGCCTTGAATGACCGCCCCGGGAAGAACAGTGGGGGGAGCGCCATTGGCATCGGTAATGGAATAGGTAAGCACCGCGCCGTGGTCCACATCGCTGCCCTCGGCCGTACCTTCAACCTGAAATGCCTCGGTGTTTTCCGTCAGGTCATACTGGCCCAGATCGGCCAGTTCGGGTCTGTCGTTGGTGCCGACCACAGTGATGTTGAGGTTGTTGACGCTGGTTGCGCCCTTGTCGTCCGTAATCATGACGGGAAAGGTCATGGTGATGGTAGCGCCTTGAGGCAGTTTGTCCGCAGCGCCGCCTTCTGTGGTGTCAAGCTCGAAAGTGTAAGAGCCGTCGGCCTTGAGTACCAGAGTGCCATATTCATTTTTTATGACCACTTGGCCGGCGTCTTCTGATACCACGGTATTGGTCAGGCCATTGGGCACGTTGGTGTTTTGGGCAGTGCCGCCAAGCTTGACCGAACTGACTTCGGTCACGCCCTTGGTGCTCCAGCCGGTTTCTGTGACTACACGATAGGTGTGGGTGGCACCGTCATCCTTGTCAATAATACTATTGCCAAGGGCATCAGGGTTGTTGAGCTGGCCGTTAATGACGGTTTTTTCGTACTGGTAAGAACCCGAGCCGCTATCAACCTTGTTCTGGGTGTCGCTGGTCGCCTCATTGCCATTGTGTACGCCGGAGTCTTTGAGTAACTGGGCGTTTTCAAGGGCAAGGTAGGGCCGGTCGTTGGTTCCCTCGATGTGAATGTTGATATCATGAATTTTAGGCGCGCTGTGGCCGTCAGTGACAGATACGGTAAACTTGTAGTCCACGGTATCGCCTTCGGCGAGATGGTCAGCCTTGGCGTTGTCCAGCTTGTAGGTATACTCGTAGATGATTTTTTGTTCACCAGTGGCGGAGTTTACCGTGCGGTGGGGAATAATGGTCAGGATGCCGTGCTCGGTTGTTATGGTCCATGTGCCGTTGGCCCCGGCAATGGCATTGCAGCCGGGGACGGCGTTGCCATCGCTGTCAGTGAGGGTGGCTGTGAGCACATCGGCGGAATCATTGTCGCTTACAGAAAAGCTTTCTTTGGCTGTGGAGGTTCCCTTGATGGTATAGTTGTTGCCGGCGTGCCCCTGAAACTGGCCGGAATTGTCCACGTTGGGATCATTTTGCGCGCCCACGCCGCTTTCCTTGAGCGTAAGGGTGCCCGACGAAATGTCAATTTCGGGAGCATCGTTGGTACCATTGATTGTTACCGTGATGGTCTGGCTGGAGTTGGCTCCCCATTTATCGGTGACCGTAACCTCAAAAGTTTCCACCTTGCTCTGGCCTTCGCCGAGCCTTTGAACTTCTGAGCTGTCATTATTCAGGGTATAGCTGTAGCTGCCGTCAGGGTTGACGGTCAGGGTGCCGTATTTGGTGCTGAAAGTGGAGGTTTCGCCAAAGTCTCCGTTATCGGCGTTGCCCGATGTTCCCGACCCGGAGTGTATGGAATAGGAATGATTGGTATTGTCCGCGCCCGTAGCCCAGTGGCCGTCGCTGTCCGGATCGGAGACAACGTATGTGCCGGATGCGGCAGTATTGACGTCTTCAGTGACGGAAAGCTGGCCGTTTTTGTCATCGGTGATGGTAATGATGGGGCGGTCATTGGTGCCTTCAATGGTTACGGCTATTTCGCCTTTGACCACGCCGCCACGGCCGTCTGAAACGACGACATTGAATTTTTGCTCAATATCCGGGTCGTTGACGCCAAGAAAGTCGCATTTGCCCTGGTCGATGGTGTAGGTGTAGGTGGGCGGTACATCATTGGTATTGAGTACCAGGACTCCATAGGATGTCACAATGGTCTGCACACCATTGGACATGGTGTTGGAGGTAATACTGGATGCCGTGTCGGCATCTGCAGCCTCGATACGATATTGCAGCACATCTCTGGCATCAGGGTCGGTTGCGTATATCTGCCCCTTGGCGCTGGGGGTTCCGGCAATGGGAGTATTGGGGTTGGAAGAAGTGGATGTGGGGCCGACGCCGGATTCTTTGAGGCGCAGGTGATCGGTGTGCGCTCCGATTTCCGGTGGCTCGTTGGGTTCGGGCGGCAGGGGAGGGATCGTCGTGCCGGCAGTGGGCGAGGCGGAGGCAAAAAAGCCCAGGCCGTTTTCGGATTGTGAGTCCGTGCCGGAGCCGTCAAAACCGATATCCAGGCCGTTCAGGTGGTCAATGCCATCCATCAGGGCCGAATCGCCCCACTGGCTGTACCGGGCAGAGCGCTCCGCCCCGGCTGCAGGACCGGCAGCAGGCGCCAGATCAGGGCCAAAGGCGCTGAAAAAATCTGCACTGCTTACAAGCTGCCCGTCTATTTCAAAATCCGGAGCATTATCTTTATTGTATTCGGAATAAAAATTTTCGATACGGATGCTGGAGCCGTCATCAAAGCTGAACAGCAGGTCATCGCCTGCCCGTTCAAGGCTTGCCTGGTCAGCAGGAAAATTCAATGTGATTCTGGAATCAGGTTCGGCGGCAACAAGGGTTTGCTGTGAAGCCGCCGGGCGGGAAAGAGTAAGACTACGCATGAATGGCCTCCTAAGCGCTTGGGCCGCAGAAACAGCTAAGCTGTCGCTGTGCAGGCGCTCTTTACATGGCATGCAAAATGAACCACTCAACTGGCTCATTAACAATTGGGATTGATTTAGGAAGGGGGCAGAGTGACTGCTCGAGGCCAGGTATGCGGTAATCGCCTGACCCCATGTCGCTTGTTTTTTGACCGCGACATTATGGAGAAGGCTTCAGCCAGGGGGAACAGCTAAAGCATGACGTTATCTACTAACAATTATTAATTAGCCACATTTTGCGCTATGGTCAAGCCCTATGGGAAAATTATATTCCGCCGAAAGTGTGCGAACATGCTGCGGGCAAAATAAAAATTTACTTTTGGCCTTGTTGGCAGTAACTTGAACGCAGGGGATGGAGTTCCCCTTGAACCGCATTTGCTGATGACTCCTGCCAGACCTTGTAAAGGTGTTGGTAGATTATTTTCAGGCAACCACACCATGACGTGGTTGCCTTTTTTGTTCACCATTCTTGTTTCGGTATCTGCAATAGCCATGCTGTTTTCAGTGCCGCCGGCAGTGCTTTCGGACAGGGGGCGTACCCTTGCTTTTGTGGCTGTTTTGTTTCTATGGGCTTTTTATTGAAGCCACTGAGGGAGTTGAAAAGGCTTTTGGTGCAGACTTTGTGCCGGAAGGACGGCGTGGCTGCATCTTTGGCTGGTTTAATATGCTCGCGGGAATGCTGTTTTTGCCTGCGTCTGTAACTTTCGGTTTTCTGTATCAGGGATATCCCCTGCGGCTGCTTTTGTTTTTTCGGGAGTATGCTCTGCTCTGGCGGCTGCCCTTTTAAAAGGACTTGTAGTGCCTGTGCGCACGTGATGACAGACGGAGAATTGTATGCTTAAAACGCTTGCCCTCATAAGTATTGGGGCATCTTGCGGAGCCATCTTGCGGTGGTTTCTGGGGTTGATGCTGAACGCCATATTTCTTCCCATACCGCTTGGAACCCTGGCGGCCAACCTGCTTGGCGGGTATCTCATCGGTGTGGCTGTCAGTATGTTCAATGCGCTGCCTGCGGTAGGGCCGGAATTTAGGTTGCTCATCATTACCGGGTTTCTTGGCGGCTTGACGACTTTTTCAACATTTACAGCGGAAATCGGCGTTCTTTTGCAAGGCCAGCGCATCATGACTGCCGTGGCAGCCATAGTACTGCATGTTTGCGGCTCACTTATTATGATGCTGCTCGGCATGGGGACGTTTGCGTTATTACGGACCTGTTTTCGATAGGGGAACATATGCACGGCTATCAGCTTACGTTTTTTACGCAGCAGGGACGCGTTCACGGCATGGTAAACCTTGCAGAGTGGCTGCTCCAGCAGGCAAAGGCGGTCGGAATCAAGGGGGCGACTGTGGCAACTGCTCAAGGAGGATACGGCCGGAACGGCAAATACTATTCGGTCCATTTCTTTGAAATGGGCGAGCAGCCTGTAGAAGTGACGATGGCTGTGGATGCGGTACAGGCGGATTTGCTGTTCGCAAAAATTAACGAAGAGCAGCTCGGTATTTTTTATATAAAGATACCCATTGAATTTGGCGTCACCGGAGAAAAACGGGAGGATTAGCGCATGAAAGTTCTGCGGCCGTAACACGACGTGAATACTGTCGAAAATTGTATTTTCCCGAAGCATGACAACGTTGAAGTGTGAAGCATTTCAACGTTGATCTGCTCGAAAGGATAGATCAGGACCTCTGCACGCTGGATATGCCGGACTCTGGCTTACGCAGTGGATCAAGTCCACCGTCGGGTGCGTGCCGCGTGCCGTTCGGTAAAACATGCGCAATACAAGTAGGTTGTGTTGTGTTTGATATTTGAGCAGACAGTTGCAGTGTCGCTGCCGCAAGTCAGCTTCTATATGAGTCGGGCACAGATTTAGCTTGTCGCCTGAAAGACTTGCGGCTGGATAGTTACAGTTGATCGCCGTATCCTGTCAGGGGGCTGGCGGAAGCCCTGTGGCGGCGGGAGTGGCAGCAGAGCCGGGGGCTGGGCTGTCGTGCCCCGGGGCATCAGGGGAAAGCAGATTTTCCGGCACTTCACCCGGCCCGGGAACAGTAAGCGTTTCGGGGTTGATGCTGTACCAGGCAAACCACATGGAATAGCCGCCGAAATATTCAGGCATGGCGGCCCCTTTCATGTTGCCTTCCAGGGCTTTTCCGGTGGCCGGGTCCCAGACGCTCCGTGTCTTCAAATCCATCAGTTTGCCGTAACGGCTGACAAATAGAAACGGTTCAGCCCATATCTGCCGGTTGAACACGCGCACGACATCCAGTTGCGGGTCATGGGCAGCCAGCAGTGCGTGCGGTCCTACAAAGAAATTAACTGTCCCTTTTTCCTTCACATAGGCCACATCAATAGCCAGCAGGTAGTTTTCATATTCCAGGCAGAGCATATGTGTTTTGCGCGGAAAACGCCTGTCCAGGCGTTCTACCGGGTAGATAAGCCTGTCGTTGTCATAGTAGGTGCCTTTGCGCTGGTAGTTCCCGTAGGGGTCGCGCCCGTACGGGCGGCTTCCTGCCGGTTTGGCCATGACGGATGCCTGGGGAAAGACGCTGCGCGCGGCCCCCCACGTTGTCCAGAACACCGGAATGGTTGGCAGTCCTCTGCCCATGAGGGGGCCTTCAAAAGCCATGCCGGTTTCCTGAAGCCAGAGACTGCCGGAATTGCGGTCAATAAGCACACTGTTGCCGTCATAAAGGCGGCCTTCGACATCAAAAATAAGATTAAGCCCGCCCATGGAGGCATCGTAGGCCATGAGCGTACCTGTGGTGGGGCAGTAGGTGATGGTGTAGGCCACGTCGTCAATAAGTTCATTAACAACCTGATGCCAGACCATATAGCGCTGCAGATATATGCGCGGGCCATCGGGCAGCATGACCACAAAAACAATTTCATCAGCGCTGGTGTTAAGGTCCGCATCCAGAATGCGGTCATAGCGCGGCCTGTACAGCGACGGGATGGCCCCGTAACTGACGCCCGTTTCCACCAGTTTACCGGAAATAGCCGCCAGATCGGCCATGCTTTTGGGCCGTGCCTGACTTTCAGCAGGGGAGAGCAGCAGAGTGCACAACGCCAGCAGAATCAAAGCAGAAAACGCAAATATATCCTGCAAACGGCAGGGCGTACAGCGCCCTGGTTTATGCCTCGTGTTGCGGCCGTTGGTGAGCCGTACACGTGTCCTGCAGGTGCAGTTACCTGCCGTGGCGTCTCGGCTGGGGCCTGGCAGAAGAGGAATGGTCTGCTGGCGAGAGGTCAATGCTTGTCTTTCTCCTTACGGTGAGACGGCAGGTAATCACTAAAAATATAGTCGCGCAGAGCCTGGGGCCATGGCCGTGGCTTTTTGCCCAGGAAGGCGCCCAGTTTATTGTTATCCAGCACGGAAAACTCCGGCCGTTGGGCTTTTTGGGGCCATTGGGCCGAATCGATGGGCATAACCCGGCAGGAAGCGGCCGCGAGGTTGATGGACTCGCAAGCCAGTTCGCACCAGCTGGCCTGGCCGCTGTTAACGGCGTGCCAGAGTCCTGTGGCCTGTTTTTCAGCCAGGGCGGCGCTCCATTGCGCCAGATCCATACTATACGTGGGGGAGCCAACCTGATCGTGAACCACGTTGATGGTGTCGCGTTTTTCGCAGGCTGCCACGATGGTGTCCACAAAATTTTTGCGGCCGGGGCCAAAAAGCCAGGCCGTGCGCAGCACGCAGGAACGCTCGGGCAATTCGCGCAGTATAGCCTGCTCGCCTTCGAGCTTGGTGCTGCCGTATACCGACAAGGGATGCGGCTCGTCTTCTTCGGTCAGCGGAGTTTCTCCTTGGCCCTGAAAAACAAAGTCGGTGCTGTAGTGGACCAGGTATCCGTTGCCGAGAGTTTTAAGAATGTGCGCCAACGCATCGGGCAGGGTGCGGTTTGCCTCACAAGCCGCGTCGGGGTCATCTTCGGCAGCGTCAACAGCCGTAAAGCCTACAGCGTTAAAAACCACGTCCGCGTGTGCCGCAAGCAGACGTGACTGTAAGAAGTCAAAATCCATCACATTGCCGTCCTGCCTGCCCAGGGTCGCCACTTGCCAGCCTCGTGCCGCAAGCACACGAACAAGGGCCTGCCCCAGCAGACCGGTTGCGCCTCCCAGAATCAGCGCTTTTGCCATCTGAACCTCCCGGCACGGTACACGCCTTCCCCAGAGGGAGCGTACGTCCCATAATGCAGGCACTGTATCGTTGTGAGTCATGCTGGTCAATACAACGCTTTTCCCGTACTGCGGGCGACTGCCGTCTTGCCACCATGCTGCAAGTAACGTACAAATTAGCCGCATGAGACGTGCAATATTATTGGTAGCTTTTGGCGCAAGCAGCGCACAGGGGCAGAATGCCCTCAAAGGGTTTGATGCGCTTGTGCGCCAGCGCTACCCGGGAATACCCGTGCGCTGGGCATATACCTCACTGCTGTTGCGGGAACGCCTGGCCCGAGCCAGACAGAAGAGCGATTCCGTCCGCAAGGCCTTGAGGCGTCTCAGCCTGGAACGCTTTACTCATGTGGCGGTCCAGCCCTTGCAAACCATACCGGGGCGGGAACACGGCGAAGTTTGCGCAGCTGTGGCTGAAATAGTAGCCCAGAGCGGTCTGCGCTGCCATGTTGGTGATCCCATGCTGGCATCTGCGGATGATGTAAACGCCGCTGCCCATGCCTGCGTGAACCATCTGCCATCCGGGCGTACGGTTCATGAGGATGTCATTTTTATGGGCCACGGCGCAGAGCATCAGGCCGTGGCCCGTTACGCCGACCTGGCGGAAGCCGTTTATGGCATTGACGCCCACGTACATGTGGGAGCCATGAACGGAGCTGTGTTGCTTGAGGATATTTTGCCCCGTCTTGCTTCCGAGAGGGTGTGGCTCATGCCGCTGCTTTCAGTGGTTGGCAATCACGCGCTTAAGGATATGGCGGGGCAGGACAGCCAGTCGTGGCGCAGCCGTGTGGAATCGCAGGGACGCCAGTGCGTGCCGGTGTTGAAAGGTACGGCGGAATACGCCGGTTTTGCTGAGATATGGTTGCGCCACCTGGAGGCTGCCGCCCAGTCCTGTTTTGAATCTGTATGAGGTAATTTATGCGCGGATTATTGATGACCATGCTGTGTGCGGCGATGCTGCTTGCCGGCTGTGGGGCTGGAAGCGGCGGCCATGCCGCCGGAGGCGCTGTAAGTTTGTCGCCGACTGTACAAAACGGCAATACCAACCAGTATAACCCGCATCTGCACCAGAATATGCCAAACATGCGTTCGGCCACGGCCGAAGGCGCAGCCATGCTTCAAAAAATGGGCGGCAGTGTTCCTACCATCGAAGGCGAGGCTGCACACCGTCCACAGTGGAAACATGAAGTTTATCCTGTAGTTTTTGGCGACCCCACTGCACCGCACGAAGTTCTTGTATTGCTTGATTTTGCCGCGCCGCAGAGTGAAAAAGTATGGCAGGCTGTTGTCGATGCCAGCCGGTCCCTTTCTCCCCAGCAGTGCAAAATTGCAGTTTTTGCCAACAGCAAGGAATATTACGGAACGGACCTTATGGGGCTGGCTATCTGGATTACCCACTCACGCCCGGGACAGGCCATGCCGTACCTGACGTATGCGTTGGGGCAGTGGAACAAGGTCAAGGCCGAGCAAAAAAGCACCCGTGGACGTGCAGTGCCTTTTCAGAATGAATATGACGCCACTGTAAAAAATACGGATTACCCCATCCACTATGCCTATCTTTCACACCTGCGGCCGCCGGTTCCTGCAAGTCAGGAACTTAGCGTGGCAAGGTATTGCTACGATGCCGGAAATGTTAATCTTTACCAGGCTGAGCAGATAAGCAGATATTATGGCATCAAGAACCTGCCCGCCGTTATTGTGGATGGTCAGGCGCTTTCTTCCGTATCCGCTGCCTCAATCCTTAAAGCTTTACAGTAACAAAAACTGCCAGGCAGGGCACCCGGCGAAGCATATGTGCAAAAACTTCGCGTATGCGGGTACAAGCAGCGCAAAACAATCGGCCAGTTTTTCCGTTTTGTTCCGGGAAAAGCTGGCCGATTGTTTATACCTGTGCGGAGGGTGTTATGTCCGGTTTTCAGGCTGAAAAAGGTGATCGGCCTCGGGGAGTTCTCTTGTCTTTCCTGGTGAAAGCCAGCTCCTAGAGAGGATGCAGCCTCTTCGAATTTTGGCACAACACACTAAGATTTATGATGTTTTCAGGCTATACGCCTGTGGCCGCAGCTTCATCCACGACCCATACAAGATCGCCAAAGCCGGGTCGCACCATCTGGGCGGGCAGTGTGGGCGGAGCCAGCAGGTTGAGGGCGCGGGAGAGCACATCATGTTTTTCGGCCCCTGTCACAAGGAACATGCAGCAGCGGGCATTGTTGATCACCGGCAGGGTGAGGGTAAGGCGGTCGGCCTTGCGTTCCGGAACGTACTGGTCAATAACCAGCCGCTTCTTTTCCGCAAGGGCTGGGGAATGGGGGAAAATGGAACCGGTATGCCCGTCTTCGCCCATGCCAAGCAGCATAAAGTCAAAACGGGGGAGGTCCTGCGGTCCAAGGTCGAATTCGGCACGGAGCTGTCCTTCATACTTGACGGCAGCTTCTACAGGATCTTCTTCGCCGCGCATGCGGTAAAAATGCGTAGCCGGGACATGTCCGAGAAATTCCCTGCGGGCCAGGCCGTAGTTACTGTCGGCATGTTCCGGCCCCACGCAACGTTCGTCCACCCAGAAAATGCTTATCTTGTCCCAGGGCAGCCGGTCGGCCCAGTCATCACCGGCAAGCAGCCGGAAAAGAGGAATGGGAGTCTGCCCGCCGGACAGGGCAATGCGGAATACACCCCTTTCAGCAACAGCCTCTTCGCAAGCGGCGGCAAGAATATGTGCGGCGCGCTCGGCCATGGCGGCCGGGTCTTTATGAATGTGCACCGTAAGATGGATGGATCGGCTGAGGCCCGACATGTGGCGGCTCCTTCAAAGTTGACGATGGAAACGGCCTGCATGGCCGTTTTGCGGGAACTTGCCTGCAAAACGCGTCCTGGCAGCCGGGAATTTCCGGCCTTGCGGGGCGCGGCGCCATTAAACTGTTCGACCGGTCAGGCCGCACTGTTTACCGACAGCCATGACGAAAATTTTTGCCCTGATGAGGCAGGGCGACAACTCTTACTATGGCACAGAAGCATCGGAGAGAAAAGTCCTATTTGTGCCAATAGTGTGCCGCAACTATTGAAATTCTTCGATAGGTTCCGGAGTATCGGAAATATGCAGCACCTCGCCGTTGTCGAGTCCGAGGGTCTTCCATGCCGCCGTGCACTTCAGGGGTAATCCTTGTAGCAGGCGGCGGCCGAGTTCACTGCGCCCGTCCAGCTCAATGGTCCAGCTTCGTTTGAAGTCCTCGCCCGGGCGCACGGGCTGCACGGCATTCAGGTTGCGGCTCAGCAGATTGCTGCCGGAAGCATCGGAGATTTCGGCAAACAGGTTCATGTTGTTTACCCCCACAGTACCGATGTCGCGTGCAAGTACGCGCACTACCACAAGCAGGGTGCTGCCGTCTGAAATCAGGCCGGCATCTGCAGAGCAGGACTGAAGGGGAAAAAGATCCCTGATGCGCCGTTCTGTCTGTGCATTTTTGTCAACGATCATCTGTCGTTGGCCGCGCATGCGTTCCACCTGGGCTTCGCGAAACTGGCGTGTAAGTTCCGGCCCGTTCACCAGGCTGCGCACGATCCATCCTTCGGCGGTTTTATCCATGCGCAGAATCAGCGGAAAATTTTTATCCAGCAGAGGATGTCGTATCCTGGCTGTCAGCAGGGCAGTGCCTTCGCTGGCTGTCTGCAAGCTGATGGTTTTTGAAAGCTGCTCCAGAAAGTCTGAGGGCAAGGCATAGAGCGGAGTTTTTAATCGTGTTTTCAGGTCCGGCTCTTCTTTGGCAGCCTCCTGCTTGGAACGAAGTTGCCTGAGCAGGGCGGTTTGTATCATGTCGCTGATCTGGCGCTCCTGATCCGGGCCCGCCTTGAGGAAAGGATAGCTTCGCATCAGGTTGGCCGCTAGCTGCCGGGAAAGCGCGTTGAAGTCTACCAGCTCCGCGATATTGTTTGTTTGGGCGTTTTTCAGGGCATCACGCAATTCTTCATAGGCATAGAGGCTGGACTGACGGAACTGGTAATACCGCCAGCCGCTGTAAAACAGCACTGCAACGATCACGATCAATATGCCCGCGGCGAACACAAGAATATGTTGCCGCACAAAGGAAATCAGCCGGGAAATAGCGGGAAAATTCATGACACACCTGATATTTTCTAATTCACTGAGAGTTCAGGGAATTTTTTGAACCATACTCCAGCACCGGTTCAGGCCTGCGCAGGCGCTGCCCCTTGATCTTGAGCGGCATGGGCGTTACGGGCCGTGCAGGGCCAAGATCAAGGCGAATGACGCACCATGCTCCCAGGGGAAGGGGCAGCTTGTGAACGCAACCGCCCAGCGGGCAGGAACGGTTCCAGGCGCTGCGCGGTCCGGCAAGAGTGCTCATGCCGCAGGCCTTGCCGTCTCCCATATCTTTGAGCAGGCGCCAGATGCTCCACCATTGGTGCGCAGGCCCGGGCCAGGTTTTTTTTCGGCCTTGAAGGCAGTGCAGCAGGTAAGCAAGGGAAGCGCTGTTCCAGAAGGTAACGGCAAGGCCGCCGGAAGAAACACGCAAGGCTTCGCGTACGGCGATTTTCACTTTTTCTCTGTCGCTGCTGGAGAGGTGCAGGACAACCCCGTCAAAGGAGCTGTCATCAAAGGGCAGGTGATCATCTGCGGCAGCGGCTATTTCTGCGCGGCAGCCCATTGCGGCGGCGGCCCGCGCCCGCAGTTCCGGGCGGAGCTCTGTTGCCGTCAGGTCGAAACCGCATTCCCACAACAAGGGTGAAAACATCCCCTGACCGCAGTTGACCTCCAGCAGGGTTTTCCCCCTGCGAGGCCAGACCGCCAGACTGTGTTGCAGAAGGTTCTGCTGCTTGCTCAGGGCAGAGAGGCCCTTGGTCTTCCAATGCCACCGCTTCATGGTTCTGCCTTTTGATCAGATCGTTTGATTGTTTTTTAATATCCCACTATTTTGCAAAGAGGTCAAAATGGCAAGAAAAAACTGCCGGAAGAAAAACAGGTGAAATTTTCAGACAATGTTCCACGCAAAAAAACGGTGGGAAATGCGCGTTTCGCATTTCCCACCGTTTTGCCGTAAATTGCGTAAAGCTTATACTGCGGCGATGGATTCGATCTCCACCTTGGCTCCCAGCGGCAGGGCGCTGACCTCTACGCAGGAGCGTGCGGGGCAGGGGGCGCTGAAATACTGCTGGTACACTTCGTTGACGGCGCCGAAGGTTTTGATGTCGGTAATGAAAACTGTTGTCTTCACGACATTCGCAGTAGTCAGGCCTTGTGATTCAAGGATTGCCAGCACATTCTTGCAGCACTGGATGGCCTGAGCTGCGGCGTCGCCTTCCACCAGTTTGCCGGTTGCCGGATCAATGGGGACCTGCCCGGAAAGAAATATGAGGTTGCCTGTTTTGATGGCCTGGCTGTACGGGCCAACGGCGGCAGGAGCCTTGTCTGTGCTGATGACTTCCTTATTCATGATTGCTCCTTTCAGCGGTACATGGGTAAAAGATTGAAAACAAAAAGCGTATGGCAAACAGCGACAAAGCAGCCATATGCCAGAAGCAGCGGCACTGTCAGGCGGCCGCCCGGCGTAGTGTACACGGCCTTGCCATAGCGCTTGCGGCTGTTGCTGAGCAAAAGGGCCGGTATGATGACTGCCCAGAATGCCGATGCCAGACCAGCCCAGCCGATGGCGGGCAAAAAGCCGTCAGGCCAGATAAGGCCCCCTAGGATAGGCGGAACAAAGGTGACCAACAGGGTCTTGGTTCTTCCGGAGCGGCTGTTGTCAAAATTGCACAGGTCGGCCATATAGTCAAAAAGTCCCAGGCCTGCTCCCAGAAAAGAAGTTGAAACGGCCAGAAGCGAAAATCCTTCAAGCATCCGCAGAATCAAAAAACTGCTCAGGTTGTTGCCTGCTGCGGCCATCAGGTCGCCAACGTTGCCGCCCGCTTCAATAACGCCTCTGAAGTCCGCGCGCGAAATGTTGCCGTCTGCGGCAGTCAGCCAGGATATATAGCAGACCAGGGCCACGATTGTGCCGTAGCGCAGGCTCGCATCAATGGTGCGCGGCTCTTTGCCCATATACTTGACCAGGCTCGGAACAGAAGCGTGAAAACAGAAGGACGTCAGATAGGTGGAAACGGCCCCCCACAGAAAGATCATTTCTCCGCCGCTGCCACCACGGTCCAGCAGTGTGTCTACCCGCAAGTGGGTTATCATGCCGCTGACGGAAATAAAGTAAGATATGACCATGCCGCCCACAAGCAGGATGGAAAACTTGTCGACCGCTTCGGAACTCCACCAGATAAATACTGTGAGCAGCAGGGCGAATACAAGGCTGTTGAGCAGCCTCGGGGGCGCGGTGCCGGTTATGGAGGTAATGCTTTGCTCGATTATGGATCCGCCCCCGCTTACATAGGCATACACCAGGGTGTAGAGCACAAAGGCAACGGCGAAGCCATTCACGAGACTCCATTTGGGTCCCAGCAGTTCGCGGACCATTGTATGGAAGCTGTCCCCGGGTTCAAAATGCATGCTCACTTCCAGCAGTGCCTGGCTTGAACGCAGCATGATGATCCAGGAAATCAGCATCAGCCCGATTGACCACGAAAACCACATTCCGGCCGAGGCCATCGGTAAGGCCAGCATACCGGCGCCTATGGCCGTGCCGGCAACAAGAGTGGTGCCGCCAAGCACAGGAGAAAAGCGGAAGTCCATTACAGTTCCTTGTTTGGGGTGATATCCGTTGGGCGGGTATGAAAAAAATTGGAAAGCAGCGCTCCGGAAATGTTCTGCCATACGCTGTAGAGGGCGCCGGCGATGGCTGCCGCAGGTGAAAAGTGGGCCAGGGCAAGCGCAGTGGCAAGCCCGGAATTTTTGGTACCCACTGCAAGGCACAAGGCGCGGCCGGTGCTGCGGTCAAGCCGGAAAATCCGGGCCAGCAGGCTGCCCAAAGCAAGGCCGGCAAGATTGAGGCAGATGACGGCCATAAAAATATCCAGACCGGCCTGCAGGATGTTTGCGGCATTTATTGCCAGAATGCCTGCCACTACCAGTGTAATGGTCAGGGCGGAAAGCAGGGGCAAAAAGGGCAGGGCGCGACGGGTCAGGCCACCACAAAAACGGTGTGCCGCAAGGCCCATAAGTACGGGGACCACCACTATTTTGCTGATGGAAACCACAAGGCCGCCCACATCTACAGGTATCCACACGCCACCGAGAAGCCATGTAAGGGCAGGCATGAAGAGAAGAGCGAGAAAAGTACCTAGGGAGGTAAGTGTTACGGCATACGGCACATCGCCTTTGGCGATATAGGCCAGAACATTGGAGGCGGTGCCTCCGGGGGCTGTGCCAACGAGAACAAGGCCCATGGCCATGTCCGGCGGCAGGGAGCAGGCATGGCAAAAAACAAAGGCCAGCAGGGCCATCAGGCCAAACTGGGCGGCTATGCCCAGAGTGATATGGCGTGGGCGGGCCAGCACATGGCTGAAGTCTCCCACGCGTAGAGTCATGCCCATGCCGAACATGATAAGTCCGAGAAGCGGGGTAACGTATGGAGCAACCCACCGGAAAAGCTCAGGCCGCCAAAGGGCCAGAGCGGAACAGGCAATAACCACAAGGCCCATGTAGCGCGTGAGGGCGGCGCTGATGATGATCGCAAGACGCAACAAGTCTGTGTTTCCTCCGCCTGAGGCGTAGTATGCGGACATCGGCATACTGTCAGACTGGCGTGTGGATGGCAAGAGTGTGAACAAAAAAGTTACTATCAATAAATAGTTGGAAGTCATCAGCATGGCCTGCGTGGCAAATGTTCGGCCTGCGTCTCACTTGAAAAAGCTGCTCCAAGCAGATACTCTGTCTCTTTAGGAGCGCGCCCATTTGGCGCGCGTTTTCGCACCGCACCTTTGCCAAGGCGAAAACGTCACCAAATTTTGAGGAGCATCATGAGCAACGAACCGGACAAGATCATTTATTCCATGATCCGCGTGACCAAGCGCCACGGGCAGAAGGAAGTGCTGAAAGACATTTCCCTCTCCTATTTCTACGGAGCCAAAATTGGCGTGCTTGGTTTGAACGGCGCGGGTAAATCCAGCCTGCTGAGAATTCTGGCCGGTGTGGACCAGTCCTTTGACGGCAAGACCGTTCTGGCCCCTGGCTATACCATCGGCTATCTGGAGCAGGAACCGCTTGCCCACGAAACGCGCACTGTGCGCGAGGTGGTTGAAGACGGCGTGAGCGAACTCACGGCCATTGCCCGGCAGTTTGAAGAAATCAACGCCAAATTTGCCGAACCAATGGAACCCGACGAGATGGACGCGCTCATCACGCGACAGGCTGAAGTACAGGAACTCATGGATGCCAAAAACATATGGGACCTGGATTCGCGGCTTGAAATGGCCATGGACGCCCTGCGCTGCCCCCCCGGCGATATGCCAGTGCAGCAGATTTCAGGCGGGGAGCGCCGCCGTGTGGCCTTGTGCCGCCTGTTGCTGCAGAATCCCGACATCCTGTTGCTTGACGAACCTACCAACCATCTGGATGCGGAGTCGGTAGCCTGGCTTGAGCGGTATCTCTCCACATTCCCCGGTACAGTTATCGCAGTCACGCACGACCGCTATTTTCTTGACAACGTGGCCGGATGGATCCTTGAGCTTGACCGTGGCCGGGGCATTCCCTGGAAGGGCAACTATTCCTCCTGGCTCGAGCAGAAGCAGAAGCGCCTTGCCAATGAGGAGCGCAGCGAAGCTGAAAGGCAGAAAACCCTTCAGCGTGAACTGGAGTGGGTGCGCATGTCACCCAAGGGGCGCCATGCCAAAGGTAAGGCCCGTCTTAATGCTTACGAGGCCATGCTTTCTCATGAAAGTGAAAAGCGTGCGCCTGACCTTGAAATCTATATTCCCCCGGGACCGCGCCTTGGCAAAAGCGTTGTTGAACTCAGCGGCCTCGGCAAATCCATGGGCGACAGGATGCTCATGGACGGCGCCAACGCGCTGATTCCTCCTGGGGCGATTGTGGGTATTGTCGGTCCCAACGGCGCGGGTAAAACTACTCTGTTCAGGATGCTTGTGGGGCAGGAAACCCCTGACACCGGTACTCTCAAGGTCGGAGAAACGGTGCAGTTCGCCTATGTGGATCAGGGGCGTGAGTCTCTGACGCCCGGAAAAACCGTATACGAGCTTATCAGCGACGGTGCGGAAACCATCAGACTCGGCAACCGTGAAGTAAATGCTCGTGCCTACTGCACCCGTTTCAATTTTCACGGCGCCGATCAGCAGAAAAAAGTGGACGTGCTTTCCGGTGGCGAACGCAACCGTCTGCATTTGGCCCGCATGCTGAAATCCGGAGCCAACGTTCTGCTGCTTGACGAACCCACCAACGACATTGACGTCAACACCATGCGCGCCCTTGAGGATGCTCTCGACAACTTCGCGGGCTGCGTGCTGGTAATCAGCCACGACCGCTGGTTTCTCGACAGGGTGGCTACCCACATAATGGCTTTTGAAGACGAGGCCAATGTGGTCTTTGTTGAAGGCAACTACTCGGATTACGAGGAGGACCGCAAAAAACGTCTCGGTAAAGATGCCGATACGCCGCACCGCCTCAAATTCCGCAAACTGACACGATGAGCCTTGCCCCCGCGTCGGACAATCCGGCGCGGGGGCTGATCGCTCCGGAGGGCAGATGCATACAAGGGAAAAAACACAAAGCAGAATTCGTACACATGCAGCCGCTTCAGGCATAAGGGCTGCCCTGCTGGCCTTGCTGCTGGCAGTGATGGCAACCGGCAGCGCCTTGGCTGCCCAGGAAAAATCCTCTTCCGCCCCCATTGTCCCGGCATCTCCTGCCAGCCCGGTAGCAGCTATCCTTTCCCCCTCGGGCGGGCTGGTGCAGGTTGAAGAAACCCTGCCCGTCGTTATGAATGACGATATGGGGATCCTGAGCTTTGTGCTGCCTGGTGGTGCGGAAAATCTTCAGATCAGCGTTCCCGGTCATACCATTGCCCGCTGGACCTCCACGCCCCAGGCGTTGGAGCGTAAAGGGCATCTGGCCCATCTGCGGGCTGAATTGAGCACCGAAATAAATCAGGTCAACGGCAAGCTGGCCGCAGTCAAGGCTCAACTGGCCCTGTGGGAAACCCCGCCCGGCAGCAGCTCGTATCAGGACCTGACACAAAGAGAAAAAAAGCAGAGCAGCGCCATTCCCGAGCTGATCATTGAACAGGCTAACCTTGAAAGCCTGGTCGCAGTGCTCCGCCAGCAGTTGGATCAGATGCCGCTAAGCCCTGAAATGGGACAGCGTATCACCATCGCCCTGCGCAAACCCGTAACCGGCAAACAGTTGAAGGTGGCGTACAGCTATCAGTTGAACAACTGCGGCTGGCGCCCTGTATACAGCTTTGATGCCAGAACCGGCAGCGGCAAGAGCAATGAAACTTCCGTGCGGCTCATGGCCGAGATATGGCAGCTTTCCGGCATTGACTGGAGTGGCGCGCAGCTTACCCTCATTTCACGCGGTGAAGGCCCACGTGAGCCTGCGAGTCTGGGCAGATGGGTGATAGATTCCCAAGTCCCTGTTCCCCAGCCTGCCCGCGCAGCGCGCAAGACTTTTACCCGGGAGGCCGCAGTGGCGCTGTCGGTCGAGGCAGATGCTGTGCCTGCAGAACCCTCGGTCGTACATGACGGCAGTGCAGTTTTTGCGCGCTGGAACCTGGCTGTGCGTGGTCTGCCCGAAGGGCGTTCGCGACTGCTTATTGTTGAAGATATGTGGAAAACGCCTTTGCAGTGGCTGGCCCGCCCCATTGTGGGCGACAGCCGTGTGTGGCTTATGGGCAAATACAGCCTGCCGTCCGAACAGTCATGGCCGGACGGCGCAGCCGAATTCTGCGTAGATGGTCAGGGCGTTGGACAAGGATTTTTTACCCCGCGCGGTGGAGAGGCGACCCTGTACTTCGGTCCCGACCCCCGTGTGCATGTTAACGTGATCGTGAACAGCAAGCGGCGGGGCGAAAGCGGTTTTATAGAAAAAAGCCGTACCTGGACCTGGGCATGGACCTATGTGCTGACGAATACGCACAAGGACGCCATTAACGTACGGGTGGAGCGGCCCATGCCAATGATTGTCGATCAGGGTGTGTCTGTTTCCTATAATGATTCACCGGCTTCTCAGCAGGTGCCCGATGAGCACATGCTGCTGTGGAACATTGAAGTGCCCGGCGATGGCAAGGCTGAAATAAAGCACTCCGTGTCCATCACGTCTTCCAAAGAAATGCCGATGCTTACCGACATTCCTTAAGGAATGTGCAGGTTTTGATTCGTGCGATACAAGGCCGCCCCGTATTCGGGGCGGCCTTTGCAACAAAAGGCAGCATGGCTGTCCGTCAAAGGAGCGCTCTCTTGAATTTTACCCCTGTTTTTTTTGATCTGGACGGAACCATCACGGATTCTGAAGATGGAATAGTCAACTCTGTGCAGTATGCGCTGGAACACTTTGGTGTTTCCTTACCGCGGGAAAGCCTGATTCCTTTTATCGGGCCTCCTCTGCGCGATTCATTTTCAAAAATTTTCCCCAATGATCCGAAAAAAGTGGAAAAGATCGTTGGTAAATACAGAGAATATTACACTGACCGGGGTATTTTCGAAAACCGTCTTTATGACGGCATAAGCGATCTTTTGCGCGATCTGGCAGAAGAGGGGCGTGTTCTGGCGCTTGCCACTTCCAAGCCCGAAACGTTTGCCCTGCGTATTGTGGAGCACTTTGACATAGCACGCTACTTTTCGTGTGTCGCCGGGGCAGAACTGAGTGGGCCGCGTAATAACAAGCCGGCTGTATTGCGCTACGCTTGCGATCGCCTGGGTGTGGTTCCTTCTGCATCCTGCCTGATGGTCGGGGACCGCAAGTATGATGTAGCCGGTGCGCATGAGGTAGGGATGCCGTGTGCCGCGGTTTTATACGGATATGGCCCGGAAAAGGAACTGAAAGAGGCCGGGGCCGATTGGTTGTGCCCTGACGTGAAATCCTTGCGGGTCCTTTTGCAGCAACGGAATTGAAGAAAAAAGTGCAGAGCAGGCTGTGCTGCCTCTCAGCTTTTTTCAGGCTGGGTACTGCGGGGTTTTATGTCCCGGCTATTTTAGAGCAGTTAACGCTTCAAATGATTACTTGATGGTCGGCAAAGCCGCCCTACAATCATTTGGCTACAAGGATCTGCCTCCAAATCCTTGTCGGGCATTTCAAGTGTGAAATGCGCCAAGAGCGCTCTTCGGCGTTCAACCGTGGCAGGCGCATGCTGGCAAGCTCCGTCCACAAGTACTCCGCAGGGACTGAAGCAATCGGCCATTGCGGCGAACGCCTGCTCGCGCGGCCGCCGAAACAGGACGGGGAGCATGGCCTTATTGCCAAGCCTGAGACAAAAGCGCTGTAATATCCATTTTTTCGGCATCAATCCCAGTAAGGGAGCGCTCAATCTCAAGTCCGTGCTCTTTGCTCAGGTCCAGAAATGCCGGACTGATAGATCTGCCGAGAGGGTCAAAGGCTATAATAACGCAGGGCTGTGCGGGAAAGCTGGGGTTTGAGCGGCAAACAATACCCTGTTCGCCGCTGGATAGCTGTACCGGCGTACCAACGGGATAAATGCCCATCATCTTGATGAAGCGCTCCACATAACCTGGAGCCCAGGCCTGACCGCGCATCTTGTACATGACAGCCAGGGCAACATTGGCCGGCATGGGGGTTTTGTACACCCGCTTGGCCGAAAGGGCGTCATAGTTGTCGCTTACTGAAAGAATGCGTCCGTAGATGCCGATCTTTTTTCCTGCCAGCCGATAGGGATATCCTGTGCCGTTATGCTTCTCATGGTGCTGCGCAACAGCCTGCAAAACCTCCGGAGGCATGTTGTCTGCCTTTTTCAGCTGATTATAGCCCAGAATCACATGAGACTGCATGATCTCTTGTTCGTTGGGCGTAAGCCTGCGCGGAGCATTGAGAATCTCCTGCGGAATGAACGCCTTGCCAAAATCGTGAAACAGACCGGCCATGCCCACCAGATGAAGTTTTTCTTCAGGCAGGCCAAGGTAATGCGCATAGGCCACTGCAAAAATGGTCACATTGACCGAATGGGTAAAGGTATATTCGTCAGAACTTTTGAGCTTGGACAGTGAAACAAGCGCGTCCACATTGCGGTTAAGGCTGTTGACAATGGATTCTACGTAAGGCTGGGAAGCCGCAACATCAATAGCACCCCCTTGTGCGGCCTGCATGAGGCTGCGCACATGGTCAAAAGAGTCTGCATAGATTGCAGTGGCTTTGGGGATTTCTTCGTCCAGAGAGACCAGGGGGGCCTTGGGATCAGGCCAGACATCTTCTTCCTGAGCGGTTACGAGCTCATCCATCTGGCGAAAACGTGAAGGGTCGTGATAGGCTTCTGTGTAGCCCTGGCTGATAATATGGTCGATCTCTTCACGTGACGTGATAAGCCCTTCTTCCATATACACTAGAGGGGCCTTGATCCATGAAAGGCCGGGATTGACGAGATACATCCCGGGTACGATGTCGGCAACAGTTATTTTTACTGACGCCATGGCTAAAAATACCCTATGGCCGACCACGGTACTATGCTACCGTGGCCGGGTTTTCAAATATGAGGGGGATTAGCCGATGTCCCAATCAAGCCCGAAGGTATCGTGCAGGATGCGGACGGCCAGTTCAACGTATTTTTCCTGAATCAGGATTGTGATCTTGATTTCAGAGGTGCTTATCATGAGGATATTGATGCCTTCATGAGTGAGGGCAGCGAAGGTGCGGGCAGCAACTCCGGAATGGTTGCGCATGCCCACACCGATGGCGGACACCTTTGCCACACTTACGTCGTGCAGAATTTCTGAGGCACCGGTCTTTTCGGCCACAGCTTCCATCACTTCGAGCGTTTGCTGCAGGTCTTTACGCGAGATGGTAAAGGTAATGTCTGTATGGCCATCCAGGCTCGTGTTCTGCACGATCATATCAACAAGGATGCCTTTTTCGGAAAGCGGACCGAATACGGCGGCGGCCATTCCCGGTACATCCGGCAGATCGCGAATGGTTACGCGGGCTTGATCTTTATCATAGGCGATGCCGGAAACAAGAACGGCTTCCATTGTGGAATCCTCCTGAGTAACGAGAGTGCCGGGATCACTACTGAATGTGGAGCGTACCCGTACGGGAACTTTATATTTTTTGGCAAATTCTACTGAGCGGATGTGCAGAACCTTGGCCCCCATGCTGGCCATTTCCAGCATTTCTTCATAGGCCACACGGTCCATTTTGCGGGCGGTGGAGCAGATGTTGGGGTCTGTGGTGTAAACGCCATCCACATCTGTGTAGATTTCGCATTCGGCGGAACCCATGGCCGCAGCAAGAGCCACTGCCGAAGTGTCTGATCCACCCCGTCCGAGAGTCGTGATACGGCCGTTTTCAGTACAGCCCTGAAAACCTGCAACTACCAGCACGTCATGATCTTTCAGAAAGCCATACAAGGCCTTGCTGTTGATGGAAAGAATACGCGCGCGGCCAAAATCATCATCGGTTGTAATGGGAATCTGCCAGCCCAGCAAAGACCGGGCGCGAATGCCGGCATCCTTGAGCAGCATGGTGAACAGGCTGATGGAAACCTGTTCGCCGGTGGCCACAAGGGCATCGCATTCCGCACTGTCGGGGGTGCCCGACCATTCGCCGGCCAGAGCAAGAAGCTGGTTGGTTTCGCCGGCTCTGGCCGACAGTACGGCTATAACCTTATAGCCCTTTTCCAGACCGTGCAGAACCTTTTCCCGCACCTGCTTCATAGATTCAAGCTTGGCTACCGACGTGCCGCCAAACTTTTGCACCAAAATTTTCATGCCTGTATCCATTGCCCACAATCCTTCACAGTGTACAACAGGCCAATTGCGCGAACGCAGTTCTGTCGCGTTCAGACTTTGCTTACAGTCCATTGCTCGCACAAATGGCGCAACAGGGCCTCGGCCTTAAAGCCGGAGGCTTGCAGCGTCAATAAGTGACCTTCTTCGCATGCCTTCAAGGCGATGTCCAGATATTCTTCCGGCCGCTCCTGATCCGGCAGAAACTCTGCCCATTCAATTATAATTAAAGTACGCAGGTTATCAAGAGCTTCCAGCAGGTCTTCGGGCAAGGATCCCGGGCAGCGGTAAAGGTCGCAGTGCAGTACGGGCGGCACTGTGGGATAATGGTTGCACAGAGTAAAAGAGGGGCTGGCGACCTCTGCCTCTGTGCCGCCGGGTAAACCCAGAACCATAAAGCGTGTCAGCGTTGTTTTGCCGCTGCCGAGATCTCCGCGCAGCAAAAGGGTTTTCACTTCGGGAGCGTTTTCCAGGGCGCGCACGAGCAGGTCGGCAAAACAGCGGGTATCATCAAGGGTGGCAAGAGTTATCTGGGCCATGCAAGGTCATCTTCCTGGTCTTGGCTGATGGTGTGAAAAACATGAGGCAGGGCATCCGCGATGGCTGCGGCCGTATTGCCGCGCACGGGCCACTGATGGGCAAGTGAGCGCCCGGCCAGGGCGTGCAGGGCCACACCTTGTCCGGCCACGATAAGGGACGGCCCTCCGGGAAAGGCGTGTTCCGGATTGGAACTATATGTGAAACCCGGCTTTGAGGCCAGCAGGCCGCCCAGGCAACCTGCCAGTACATCGCCCGAACCGCCTATGGCCAACTGCGGCACGTCATATGGGCAAATGCCGGTAGGGCTTTCCTTTTGCCGCACCAGAGTTCCGGCTCCTTTAAGGATGTTGACTCCACGGTTGAGCGAACAGAGTCCGTCCAGCGCAGCCCATCTGTCAGCCTGCACCGCCTGGGCGGAGAGCCCCAGGAGCATGGCGGCTTCACCGGGGTGGGGTGTGAGGATGTCTTCTTCCTGCACTGCGTCCAGGAGGTCACGCTCCTGTGCCATTACGGCCAGGGCGTCTGCGTCAAAAACCGTAGGAGGGCGGCGAAGCATCATCAGGGCGCGTAAAAAGGCGGCGGCATCCCGGCCACGGCCCAGGCCAGGGCCTACTACCAGAGCGCTGCTGCGTTGCAGCAGGGCGGCAAGGGAGTCTGGAATGCTTGTGGGCCAATCGTGATCGCTGTCTTTCAGGGCAAGCGTCATTATTTCAGGCCAGCCGCACCTGATGTCGGCTGCTGCTCCGGCAGGGGCCGCTGCTGTTACAAGGCCGGCTCCAGCTCTTAAGGATGCGCGGGAGGCCAAGTGCGCCGCTCCGGCATATCCTGACGCGCCGCCAAGGACAAGTACATGCCCATATGTGTTTTTGAAACTGTTTTCAGGCAGGCTGGCAGGAGAGCCAGGTTGCCCAATGCAACGCGCATCAATAAGATATGCCGAGCAGGGGGCGTTGCGGCGTACTATGGACGGTAGGCCGATGTCACATACGTGCACCCGGCCTGACCAGGGGCGTGCGCAGGGAAGGGCCAGTCCCGGTTTGCCCGCGACGAAGCTTGCGGTGGCCGTGGCCCGCACAGCTTCAGGTTGCGGTTGCCCCGTGCGCGCATTCAGCCCTGAAGGAATATCGAGCGCCAGCACCAGCCGCTGTGGGGCAAGGCTGTTGACGGTTTCAATAAGGGCCTGTGTTTGTGGGCGCAGCAAACCGCTGAAGCCCGTTCCCATGATGCCGTCAATAATAATATGGGGCAGGTGATCCGGGGGGAGCCGCCACTTGCCCCTGTTCCAGCGTAGCGGAAAAAAAGGCACGCCCGAAGCCCTGGCAATGGCGACGTGTCTGGCGCACGCGCCCTTGCAGTGGCGCAGGGGCTTTGCGTGGAGGACCACAGGACGGGCGTGGGCATCAACAAGGTGGCGCGCAAGGCAGACGGCATCGCCGCCGTTGTTGCCGCTGCCCATGAAAAGCCATATGCTTTTTCCCGCAAGGTCCGGGCAGTAGCGGCGCAGGAGATGCAGTGCAGCCCGCGCAGCATTTTCCATAAGCAGGATTTCGGGCAGGCCGAGGTCTGCCGCGCCCTTGTCCCAGGCACGCATTTCTTCAGGCAGGGGCAGGGGAGGGAAAAAGGGTGGGGGGCAGGCAGGAGCGGGCATTATAACGCCTCCAGAACTACCACGGCCACGGCAGATGAGCGGTCATGGCTGATCGATACATGGCAAGAGGTCACGCCCAGATCCCGGGCGCATTGCAGGGCGGCCCCATGCAGGCGCAGTTGCGGTTTGCCGCCGGAAGTTGCTACTGTTTCCACAAGAGTGGGACCGATCCCCTGGCTGAAACCCGTTCCCAATGCTTTCACGGCGGCCTCCTTGACCGCAAAACGCCCGGCTATGTAATTGACGGTCAGAGTGGGCATTGCGGCCATCTCTTCGGGGCTGAGAACTTTTTCGGCAAAGCGGCGTCCGAAGCGTGTGAGGCTTTTTTCTATGCGCGCAAGCTCAACAATATCAACACCCAAGCCGACAATCATGCGTCATCGCTCCGTTGTGAAAAAAAGTATATTTCAGGGGAATACCCCCTAAAGGGCTGGTTGCCCAATGAAAAAAAATGTCGTATATGCGGCCATTCGGAAAACTATTTTGACCCGTTCCTGGCTGTAACGTCAAGGGCGCAGCCAGGTCAGGACGCAGGAGAACGTCATATATGAAATTGTGCATTATCGGCACCGGCTATGTTGGTCTGGTCAGCGCCGCCTGCTTTGCGGAAATGGGCAATACCGTAACGTGCGTTGATGTGAATCCCGAAGTGGTAAAAAAGCTGAATGCGGGATCTGTGCATATATTTGAACCCGGCCTTGAGCCGATGGTGCGCCACAGTCGCGCAGACGGGCGGCTGACCTTCACTACCAGGCTTGAAGAAGGCATTGCCCAGGCTGATTGTGCCTTTATTTGTGTAGGCACGCCGCCGCAACCTGACGGCTCGTGCGACTTGAGCTTTGTCCGGCAGGTTGCCAGAGAAATCGGCCAGTACATGCAGAAAGACATGGTAGTTGTGGATAAGTCCACTGTACCTGTGGGAACTGCGGACGAAGTGCGCGGCCTCATTGACAAGGAATTGAAAAATCGTGGCGTGGATTTGCGTGTGGATGTGGTTTCCAATCCAGAGTTTCTTAAAGAAGGCGATGCCATTGCCGACTTTATGAAGCCTGACCGCGTGGTCATCGGTACGGATTCGGAGAAGGCCGCTACCCTTATGCGTGAGCTTTACTCACCGTTTGCCCGCACCCGGGATAAAATCATTGTTATGGGCGTGCGCAGTGCGGAAATGACCAAGTACGCGGCCAACTGCATGCTTGCCACGAAAATTTCATTTATCAATGAAATTGCCACCATCTGCGAACAGGTGGGCGCGGATGTGCGTGATGTGCGCACGGGCATCGGCTCGGATTCCCGTATCGGCTATCAGTTCATCTACCCCGGCGTGGGGTACGGCGGCTCGTGCTTTCCCAAGGACGTAAAGGCGCTTATCCGCACTGCGGAAAACGCGGGGGTCGAGCCGAGGCTGCTCAACGCGGTTGAGGCCGTCAATGCCAGACAGAAAAAATATATGGCTGCCCGGGTGGAAGAATACTTTGCGCCGCAGGGAGGCGTGGCAGGCAAAACCCTGACCATGTGGGGACTGGCCTTCAAGGCCAACACCGATGATATGCGTGAAGCCGCCGCCATTACCATTATCAATGAGCTGACGGCCAAGGGCATGAAAATTCGTGCATTTGACCCCGTTGCCGCTGACAATGCCCGTAGTATCTTTGCGGATAACAAGCTGGTAGAGATCGTGGATGACCAGTACGCGGCCTGCCAGGGCGCACAGGGCCTTATGGTTGTGACGGAATGGAACCAGTTCCGCAATCCCGACTTTGAAAAAGTACGCGGGCTGCTGACGGCGCCTCTGCTGTTCGATGGGCGTAACCTGTACTCTCCTTCCGCCATGGCCGAGCGCGGCTTTGCCTATTTTTGCATCGGCCGGGCAAGCGTTTAGCTTATAAGCTGCGCCGGATTGCAATGGCCTTGCAGTACGCCAAGGGGGGTGAACGAATCACGTTCACCCCCCTTTTTGTATATGTAAAGATGGTCGCCGTCGTGCTGTATATGGCGTTGGCCTGTCAATACGGTGCAGCACCAGCCTGCTGCAGGATAGTTTTGTCTGAAGCCCTGCCTGCTTGGCAGGTTTTTTATCCAAGCATGGACACACCTGGCACGAGCGGCACGATGGACATTGCTGCCCCTGGGTACGTGCATCCTGTAGTCAGCCCTGTTTCAGGGGCGACAACACATTGCATGTCCGGCGCTGCTGAAGTATACCTTTCAGAGTGAACAACCCTATTTTATTCGGGCAAGAAACTATGCAGCAGACAGATCCTGTTCATGATAGTGTAAAAAATCATCACGAGCAGCAGCTCAGCCTTTTATATGAGCTTGCGCAGATCATGAATTTCACGACAGATTTGACTCAGGCTCTGGATAAGGCGTTAAAGCTCATGGCCAGGCAACTGCACATGATGCGCGGGGCCATTACCCTCATCTCGCCGCATACTGGCGAGATACGAACAGAGGCGGGCTACGGCCTGAAACCTGCTGAACTACGGCGCGGCCGTTACGTGCGCGGTGAAGGCATCACGGGCAGAGTTATTGAAAGCGGCCGCCCCATGTACATCTCCAATGTATCTGAAGAACCGCTGTTTCTTAACCGTACCCGTTCACGCGATTTGAGCAAGGAAGGCATTTCCTTTATATGTGTGCCCATTCGTCTCAATGATCAGGTTGTGGGCGCGCTTTCTGTGGATCATCTGTTAGTGGATGAAGCTACCCTTGAAGATGAAATGCGCCTTCTGACCATAGTATCCACGCTTCTTGGGCATGCCGCGCTGGAAACTCAGGGGCGCATGGACGAAGAAACGTCCTCCCCCCTGCGCCCCAGAGGGTTTGTAGGCAATTCCGAGGGGATGCAAAAAGTCTATGCCCAGATAGCCCAGGTGGCTCCCTCAGTAACAACGGTATTTCTTCAGGGTGAGTCGGGTACGGGTAAAGAGCTTGCCGCCCGTGCCATTCACTCAGGCAGCGCCCGTGCCGGTAAGCCATTTATTTCTCTCAATTGTGCGGCCTTGCCGGAAAATCTGATAGAGAGCGAACTGTTTGGTCATGAGCGCGGGGCTTTTACCGGGGCCAGCGCCACGCGCAAGGGACGGTTTGAACTGGCCCACGGCGGCACACTGTTTCTTGATGAAGTGGGCGAGCTGTCTCTCATGACCCAGGCCAAGCTTTTGCGTGTCTTGCAGGAGCGTGCCTTTGAGCGCCTGGGCGGAATGGAAACCCATTATGTGGACGTACGTTTTATCACTGCCACCAACAGGAATCTTGAACACATGGTTGCCAAGGAAAGCTTCCGGCGCGACCTTTTTTACCGGCTGAACGTGTTTCCCATCTATCTGCCTCCGCTGCGGGGGCGGCCTGAAGATATACTTCCGCTTGCCAACCATTTTATCAGAAAATTTGCTCAGGCCAATGGACGGGAAAACGTACGTCTTTCTTTGTCTGTGATGGATATGCTGCAACGTTACGCATGGCCGGGCAACATTCGCGAACTGGAAAATGTCATGGAAAGGGCGGTACTGCTTTTGGGCCGTGAAGGCCTTGTTTTGCCGCAACACCTGCCCCCGGCTTTGCATGGAGCACACTGCGCCGGTATAAGCGGAGAGAGCGCCTGTGCAGCGCGCCCAGGATTTTCCGGCAGCCTGCAGGATCAGCTGGATGAGCTTGAACGGGCTTCCATAGTCGAAGCTCTGGAATTCAGCCAGGGCCAAATGGGCAAGGCCGCTGCGAGCCTTGGCCTGACAGAGCGTATCATGGCGTTACGCATGAAAAAATATGAGATCAATTATAAAAAATTCCGTCCCAGGCATAACCGTTCATAGCCTGTTGCAGCCCCGTCATTACTTTTGGGGCGGTTTTGCTGCTGCAGATCAAAAAAAATACCCCGATCCACGGCTCTGTTCAAAGAGCAAGAGTTGTCTCAGAGCAGAGGGGCGTAATGTATCTCTCTGCCGCCTTTGACTTTCATTTGTATGCGCACTGGAGCATGTACGTCTGGGAAGGGCAGCTGATGTGCCTGCATGTTTTTTGGCCTGCTTTTGCCATATATTACGAGTTGATTACCTGCATTGGCACGTTACGCTGTTTCCCGCGTGATTGAGATGCCATCAAGAGCATAAAACTACACTTATGTTGTTTTATGCTCTTATTATTTTTCCGGCTCATTTTGTTAAAAATTCTTTAATTAAGATGAATTGTCACATTTTTTAGGGATGGGAACACAGATCATTCATAAAAAGCCACCAAAATGTATAAAAATATAATATGCTAATATAATTTTACTTTATTAATTTGTGGTCAAGAAAGCTTTTTCCCCTGTCAATAACCCTGATCTTTCCTACATAAATGTAAAAAATAATCAATCATGCACGCCAAGAAATGGAAGTTATCGTCTTTACTTCATATAAATACTAATTAATATAACAAGTTACACGTGCTCAAAAAGCAACGCCCGTCTTGGCACAGATAGTGCTTTTATGGAGGCAGGCAACGATATTGTATCGTCGCTGCGGATCCGGCGCCGGTCCGCTGAAGAGATTCAGCAACACGCACACCTTGTGCGTAATGATCAAGGACGCCCTATGAATGCCCCTGATACTGCCTTTGTCATTATCTGCGCCACCATGGTCATGCTCATGATTCCGGCTTTGGCCCTGTTTTATGGTGGCCTGGTCCGCGCCCGCAATGTTCTTTCCACCCATATGTATAGCTACGCCTGCCTTGGGCTTGTTTCCGTCCTTTGGGCGCTTGTGGGCTACACACTGGCCTTTGGCGACGATATGGGCGGACTTGTGGGCAATTTCAGATTTGCTCTGCTTGACGGGGTGAACGGCAATCCCGCCCCTATGGCGCCGCAGCTGCCGCATACGGTTTTTATGGGCTTTCAATGTATGTTTGCCGTGCTCACGGTAGCCTTGATTTCAGGAGCGTACGCAGAACGTATGCGTTTTTCTGCCATGCTGCTTTTCTCTGCCTTGTGGCTGGTCCTTGTGTACGCTCCTGTGGCTCACTGGGTGTGGGGCGGAGGCTGGATGGGCCGGATGGGCGCACTGGATTTTGCCGGTGGCGCTGTGGTGCACATGTCTTCGGGAGCCGCCGCGCTTGCCTGCGCCCAAGCCTTGGGTCCCAGGATTTCAACCGGCTCACGGCATGTTCCCCATAATCTGCCGCTGACGCTTCTCGGTGGCGGTATCCTCTGGTTCGGCTGGTTCGGCTTTAACGCCGGCAGCGCGCTGGCCGCAGGAACCCTTGCGGGGCAGGCGCTGGTGACAACGCATATGGCGGCGGCATGCGGCATTCTTGGCTGGATAATTGTTGAATGGAAGCATACGGGCAAGCCTACCAGCCTGGGAGCAATCTCCGGCGCTCTGGCAGGGCTTGTGGCCATTACCCCGGGCGCTGGTTTTGTGGATGTGCTGCCAGCCATGCTCATAGGCTTTATCGGCGGAATGGTCTGCTACGGCGGTGTATTGCTGAAGAGCCGGTTCGGTTATGACGATGCCCTTGACGTCGTGGGCATACACGGCCTCGGCGGAACCTGGGGCGCACTGGCTACAGGTTTGTTCGCCAGCGCGGCAGTCAATGGCGTGGACGGTCTTTTTTACGGAAATCCCGGCCAGGTCTTGATACAGCTTGCATCCATCGCAGGTACCTGGGCTTTTGTTTATGTTGCCACGCGCATCATTGTCCGTCTGGTGGGCGCAATGGTCGGATTGCGGGTTGCCCCCGAGGAAGAGTACAGCGGCCTTGACCTCGGCGAACACAATGAGCGCGGTTATAATCTGTAATCCGGGAGAGACTGTGTCATGAAGAAGCTCGAGATAATTATTCGTCCCGGTATGTTTGAAAAAGTCAGGGATGTGCTCTCAGAACTGGGCATACACGGATTGAACTACACAGAAATAAAAGGATTCGGGCGGCAACGCGGCCATACTGAAGTGTACCGCGGCGCTATAATGCAGGTGGACTGCTTGCCCAAGATAAAAATTGAAGTGGTTTTGCATGACAACATGCTTGAACCGGCAGTGAACGCGGTGATGCTCACTGCACGCACAGGGCAGGTGGGAGACGGAAAGATTTTTATCAGCGCTGTGGAAGATGCCATGCGCATCCGCACAGGTCAACGTGGTGATGCGGCCCTGTAGGCCGGAAATTTTAACGGCAAAGCTTCACGTATCCAGGTGATAAAGGAGAAAAGGTATGAGTTCCGTCCGCAAAAAAGCTTTATTCATGGCCATTAATACCGCCCCTGTAGTCCCCGTGCACAGCGACGGGGCCAGCTGCCGCGCGGAAGACAATTTTGGCCGTTATGTTTTCGGTCTCTCGACCATGCGAAAACGTCTGCCCAAGGATGTGTACAGCAAGCTCGCCAAAACAATTCGCGATGGCGAGCGCTTGAATCCGGACATTGCCGACGTGGTGGCCAATGCCATGAAGGATTGGGCCATAGAAAATGGGGCAACCCATTACACGCACTGGTTTCATCCGATGACGGGTCTTACGGCCGAAAAGCATGATGCCTTCCTGTCCCCGACGTCCGACGGGCAGGTCATCAGCGAGTTTTCAGGCAAAATGCTTATCAGCGGCGAACCAGACGCCTCGTCATTCCCTTCGGGCGGCATCCGCTCCACCTTTGAAGCTCGCGGCTATACCGCCTGGGATCCCAGTGTGCCGGTTTTTATTATTCCTGCACCTTATGGGGCGACACTGCACATCCCTACATATTTTTACTCGTATTCCGGCGAGGCTCTGGACCGCAAGATTCCGTTGCTGCGTTCCATCTCTGCCTTGTCCCGGCAGGCCATGCGCATACTTCGCCTTTTCGGCAACGAATCGGCGGCATACGTGCGCGCAATGGTAGGGCCGGAGCAGGAATATTTTCTTGTTGACAAAAACCTTGCGGCCTTGCGGCCCGACTTGCTGCTGACAGGACGCACTTTGCTGGGAGCACCGTCAGCCAAAGGGCAGGAGATGGAAGACCATTACTTTGGCGCCATTCCGGCCCGCGTAATGAGCTTTATGCAGGATGTGGAAAAAGAACTGCTCGCTTTGGGCATTCCTGCAAAAACAAGACACAATGAGGTAGCCCCGGGGCAGTTTGAGCTGGCTCCGGTTTACGAAGAGGCCAACATTGCCTGTGACCATAACATGCTCACAATGAACATGATGCGGCATATGGCCGCACGGCACGGCTTTATCTGCCTGCTGCATGAAAAACCCTTTGCCGGTGTAAACGGTAGCGGCAAGCATAATAACTGGTCAATGAGTGATTCTGACGGCCAGAACCTGCTCAACCCCGGAACAACGCCGCAAGATAATGCGCAGTTTCTGGTGTTTCTGGCCGCGGTGCTGCGTGCGGTACATAAGCACGGCACAGCTTTGCGGCTCGGAACCATCGGTGCGGGCAATGATCATCGGCTTGGCGCCAACGAGGCTCCTCCGGCCATTCTTTCCGTCTACCTCGGTGAGCAGCTCACCGGGGTGCTGGACGGCATCATCAGCGGACACGGTCCGAAAAGTAAAAAAAGTGGCTTTATGGAGGTGGGAGTTTCAACACTGCCGCCCTTGCCGGTGGATCTTTCCGACCGTAACCGGACTAGCCCTTTCGCATTTACGGGCAACAAGTTTGAATTCCGTTCCGTTGGCGCATCGCAGTCGGTTGCCCCGGTCAACATTGTCCTCAACGCCGCTGTTGCCTGCGCCCTGGATGACATCGCTACCGAGCTTGAAGCGTCCATATCTGCCGGAGCCGATCTCAATGCTGCACTTCAGGAATTGCTGCCGCGCGTGTTTAAAGCGCACATGCCGGTTGTTTTTAACGGAAACGGATATGCCGAATCGTGGAAAGCCGAAGCAGCTAGGCGCGGTTTGCCCAATCACAACAATACGGTAACAGCTCTGGAACATTATAGTGATCCGGACGTCATGAATGTTTTTCTGCGACACGGCATACTCACAGAGCGTGAAATACTTTCGCGCCAGGAAATACTGCTTGAAAACTACTGCAAAACGATCTGCATTGAAGGAAATCTGATGCTGGACATGCTGCGCACTTCAGTCTTGCCCCAATGTCTTGAGGCGCAATCACGCGCAGCCGATGCGGTTATCAAGACGCGCGCTGTATCAGGAGAAAATATGGCTGTAGCCGAAGAAAAATATTTCAATAAATTACACACATGTATTTTCGAGCTGCAGAACAGTATGGACGATCTGGAACATGCCATTGCCAGAACAGTTACAAGCAATGGTGTTCTGGAGGAGGCCAAAGCGGCCAGAGATGGCATTCTTACTGCCATGAACGGGTGTCGTGAACATGCCGATAGCCTTGAAGGGCTTGTTGACGACACCCTGTGGGTGCTGCCCAAATATGCAGAATTGCTGTGGTCGCATTAAAGCTGGTGAACCTCAGTATTGTTCCAAAAAAACATTGTGGAAAGGTAGATCAGCAACAGTTTTTGAAAAGTTGATGGCAGAAGCCTCATCCCGGGGGGGAGCGTGGCTTTCGTGTCGTCAGCCCTTGCGCATGCTGCAGGGGGCCTCCGGACGGCGCCGTTTGCCGCAACAAACGGACCTGGCCGGAGCCACAAGGCGGAGAGTCTGGCGGCTCTTCGCCTTTCATTGCGGCGCGGGGCCACCGCGTTTACTTTTGATTTGAATGGGAATACTTTCCTTATACATCATATTGTCAAAGATGTTTTTTAGGGGCGTTTGAGTGCCCTTGAAAGAAAAAGGAGTGACTATGGCTGTGGCATTGCGCTTTACGAAGATGCAGGGCATCGGCAATGACTATGTTTATATCAACGGCTTTCAAGAGCGTATTGACAGCCCGGGAGATCTCGCCAGAAAAATCAGTGATCGGCATTTCGGCATCGGGTCTGACGGGCTTGTGCTTATTTTGCCATCAGCGACGGCCGATGTGCGCATGCGTATGTTCAATGCTGACGGCTCTGAATCGGAAATGTGCGGCAACGCAGTGCGTTGCGTGGGAAAATATGTTTATGATCACGGCATACAGGTCAAAGACGTTATCACGGTAGAAACCCGCGCGGGCGTCAAGATTGTTCGCCTGCTGTTTGAAGCGGGAAAAGTTTGCGGTGCGACTGTCGATATGGGGGAACCTGAACTGCATCCTGCCAGAATTCCTGTACTCACCGAAACCTCCGGAGACGGCAGCCAGCAGCGTTTTGTGGCCCGCCCCGTGGACGTAAACGGTCAACTATACGAAATAACAGCTGTATCGATGGGCAATCCTCACGCCGTCATTTTTATGAAGGGTATTGACGACCTTGATCTTCCCCGTATCGGGCCGCGTTTTGAACATCACCCTTTGTTCCCAAAACGCACCAATACGGAGTTTGCGGAGGTCATCTCTTCCACCAAGGTGCGCATGCGCGTTTGGGAGCGCGGAGCAGGCGAAACGCTTGCCTGCGGAACCGGAGCCTGCGCCGTTGCCGTTGCCTGCGTGCTGAACGGGTACGCCGGGCGTGATGTGGAGGTGGAGCTTAAGGGCGGTTCCTTACATATCCACTGGGATGAAGCCAGTAACCACGTATACATGACCGGCGGCGCGGTGACCGTTTTTTCCGGCGAATACTACATTTGAACCAGAATGAAGAGGATGGCATGGCTACCGTAAACAGCAATTTTCTCAAACTCCAGAGCAATTATCTTTTTGCGGACATCGCCCGTAAGGTTACGGCTTTTAAGAATGCCAACCCCGACAGGCGCGTGATCAGCCTGGGCATAGGCGATGTTACACGTCCCTTGCCGCCTGCTGTCATCCAGGCTTTGCACAAGGCCGTGGATGAAATGGGTGATGCTACGCTTTTTCGCGGATATGGTCCAGAACAGGGGTATGCTTTTTTGCGTGACGTCATTATGCAGTATGACTACAAGGTGCGTGGCGTTACCCTTGCCCCCGACGAAATATTCGTCAGCGATGGCGCGAAACCCGATGTGGGAAATTTTCAGGAGCTTTTCGCTCAGGACAGCATCGTGGCAGTTACCGACCCGGTGTACCCGGTATATGTCGACTCCAATGTTATGGCAGGGCGTTCGGGCGAAATAAAGGACAGTCAGTGGAGCAGAATTGTCTATCTGCCGTGCATAAAAGAAAATGACTTCGTGCCGGACTTTCCTGCCGTCCGGCCGGATATGATCTATCTTTGCTATCCCAATAATCCTACAGGCACGGTGCTTTCACGTGCGGCTTTGCAAGGATGGGTGGAGTACGCCAGACGCGAGGGTTGCGTTATTCTGTATGATTCCGCCTATGAAGCTTTTATCACCGAAGCTGACATTCCTCACAGCATTTACGAAATTGATGGTGCGGAAGAAGCTGCAGTGGAGTTTCGCAGCTTTTCAAAAACTGCCGGATTTACCGGCCTGCGCTGCGCCTATACCGTGGTACCCAAGGCTCTGCGCATCAGTGACGGCAAGAGCGGCTCTGTAAGCCTGAACGCGCTTTGGAATCGTCGTCAATGCACCAAGTACAACGGTTGCCCCTATATTGTGCAGCGTGCCGCCGAAGCCGTGTATAGCGAACGGGGACAAAGTGAAATCATGAGGATCATTGCAGGTTATCAACGCAATGCCGCCATGTTGCGCACGGCGGCAAGTGAAATGGGTTTTGCCGTATACGGTGGCGTGAACGCTCCCTATATCTGGTTACGTGTGCCTGACAACACAGATTCCTGGGGATTTTTTGACAGGCTGCTGCAGCAGGCAGGGCTGGTCTGCACTCCGGGCGCAGGTTTTGGCATTTCGGGCGAGGGCTATGTGCGCCTGACGGCATTCGGCTCGCCTGAAGATACGGAAGAAGCCATACATAGGCTGCGCTCCCTGTGCTGATATTATACTGGCCTGATTGTGGAAAATGATTGAAGGTCGCGGGCTGCCTTGCATTCGTCGCACAAGCCTTCGGGGTTTGCGGTCTCAAACAGGGCGGGACAACTGTTATGCTTTGTTGTCCCGCCCTGCCTTTTTGAGCATATTATATAGCCATATGTTTTTGCCATGATGCTTTAAGCAACTGTGGCTTGAAATGCGTTAGACTATAGCTGATAGGTGCAGATTTTTACAATAGAGCAATGAACGCTTCAAAGGATTGCTTAACGGTCGGCAAAGCCGCCCTACAATCATTTGGCGACAAGAACACAGTAAAATATGGGCCGCGATTTTTGTTGATCTTTTTCGGGCAAGCATGCCGGCAAGAGAGGGCATAAGCGCAAAAAAGCCGGAAACCCTGCTGGGTCTCCGGCTTGCAGAAGGCAGGTCAGAAGACTTTGCCGTTATACTCCCTGGGCCACCATGGCGTTGGCAACCTTGCGGAAGCCGGCGATATTGGCACCCATCACGAGGTTGCCGGGTTCTCCGAATTCTTTGGCCGTTTCAGCGGCGCTCATATAAATATTACGCATGATCTCGTGAAGCTTGTTGTCCACCGCTTCAAAAGACCAGCTTTGCATGCTGGCGTTCTGGGCCATTTCAAGCTGGCTGGTGGCAACGCCGCCGGCATTGGCGGCCTTGGCGGGGCCATAGCAGATGCCGGCTTTAAGGAAGGCATGCACCGCATCAAGGGTAGAGGGCATATTGGCCCCTTCGGCAACGCACTGGCAGCCGTTGGCAAGCAGAACTCTGGCGTCTTCAAGGTTCAGCTCATTCTGGGTCGCGCAGGGAAATGCGGCATAGCAGGGAACAGACCACACGGCATTGCGGCCGTCAGGGTATTCATTAACCGGAGTGTACACCGCGGAAGAAACCAGTTCTACGTAGCGGGTCAGGGATTCGCGCTCAACTTCTTTGATTTGTTTGAGCACATCCATGTTGATGCCTTCAGGGTCATAGATCATGCCGCGTGAATCAGAAACAGTAAGCGGGGTGGCCCCTACCTGATAAAGTTTTTCACAGCAGTAGATAGCTACGTTGCCTGCGCCAGACACAGCGCACTTCTTACCTTCGAGGCTTTGCCCCTTACCCTCAAGCATGCTCTGGGCAAAGTATACAGCACCATAGCCGGTGGCTTCCGTGCGGGCCAGGGAGCCGCCGAACAGAAGGTTTTTTCCTGTCAACACCCCTTCGTAGCTCTGGGTAAGGCGTTTGTACTGGCCGAAAAGATAGCCTACCTCGCGTCCGCCAACTCCGATATCACCGGCGGGAACGTCAATGGTGGCTCCGATGTGGCGGTAAAGCTCGCTCATAAATGCCTGGCAGAAGCGCATCACTTCCGTTTCGGATTTGCCCTTGGGGTCAAAATCCGCGCCGCCTTTGCCGCCGCCTATGGCCAGACCTGTGAGGGAGTTTTTGAATATCTGCTCAAAGCCAAGAAATTTCAGAATACCCTGGTTAACACTCGGGTGAAAGCGCAGCCCGCCCTTGTAGGGACCAATGGCGGAGTTATACTGAACGCGAAAACCTTTGTTAACCTGAATCTGCCCTTTATCGTCAATCCATTGAACGCGAAATGATATGGTACGCTCAGGCTCTACAATGCGCTCAAGTATTTTGTAGCGTTCGTACTGGGGGTTTTTATCCAGCACGGGCTGTAGGCTTTGTAGCACCTCTTGTACAGCTTGCAGGAAGATAGGTTCGTAGGCGTATTTATCTTGAAGGTTGCTCACTACACGCTGTACATAAGACATTGTCGCTCTCCTTGTGGCGATGATCAGGAAGCGCTGTAAAAGGCATTCCTGTTTTTGGGGCGGATTACTAAGTAATCCAAAATAGCGGCGTCTGACAAGGCTTTTCAGATCCGGAAACCGGCAAGGGAGAAAATAATATTGTATCCCGGTCTGATGTTTTGCCGGTACGGCATGTTTCAAAAAAATACCGGGCAGGCGGATGCTCCCGTATGCCTCGAATCGGCCGCATAGGAGCCGAAAGAGCGGTATGTAAAGTTTTGTCCGGTGTGGACGCAGCACGCACTGCATCAGAAACACGGTTCTGCATTCCTGTTGGCTCTGTCTGCTCTGCGGCTTGCCCACACCAGTCCCGGGCCTTTGGGGTATATCATAGCCGGGGGAAAGGTCCAGAGGTAAAGACCAGGGGCAGAGCAACTCAAAACCATTGAAGAAAACAGGTTCTTGTGTCTGGACTCACCGGGGGTTAGCGTGTATTAGTAAGAAAGCATGTCAATACCCTTCCCAAAAGCGTTGTGATTATTTATTCATGAAGCATTCCCGTATATTACGTGCCTCAATCATAATAACACTGCTGGTGGCAGTGATCTTTTTTCTGTCTGTTTTGGCCTGGCGGCATTTTTCGCCTGCCATTGCCAGGGCGGAGCAGGGCCACAACGCGGAAATTGCAGCCGGAAGGCCCATTGATGACGATGTTGCGCCAGAGCGCCCGCTATCTGCCAGCCTGAACAGCGTGGATGATGTCCCCCCGGCTTCTTTGGCAGAAGTCGCCGGGCAGTCGCAGCCATTTTTTTCTGAACCCGGGGGCGATGAGCCCGATGCTGCCGCGCTGTCTGAAAAAGATGCCGCTTCGGTTCAGGAAAATGACGGCGACGCTCGGGAGCAGCCTCAGGCTGCAGAACATGCAAAAACGTCTGCAGACGTGGGCAGCAGCTCTCCGGAACCGTCCGCTGCGCCAGGTTCCAAGGTGCAGCTTTTCGGCACTGTTGAGTTTAAACGTCCGTTGTCTTCATTGCCGGGCTGGCTTGATGTCCTTAAGCGCAACAAAAAAGATCCGATCTTTATTCCTGGCAAGTATTTTAAAAAGTCCGTGACCTGGGACAGTTTTAAAAAAAATGCTCAAGGCAAAAATACCATGGAGCTTTTACGCTATGTTAACAGCTTCTGGAATACATGGCCCTACAAAGAAGATATCGCCAACTGGGGTGTGGAGGATTATTGGGCCATTCCTGCTGAATTTTTAAAGAAATCAGGTGATTGTGAAGACTATGCCATAGTCAAATACTTCACCCTCAAAGAGCTGGGCATTCCCGCTGAAAACATGCGAATAGTCGTTGTGCGCGATACGTTGCGAAATCTGGCACACGCCGTTTTAGCCGTCTATCTGAATGGCGACGCATATATACTTGATAATCTAAGTAATACTGTTTTGTCACACAGCAGGATCAGGCAGTATAGTCCACAATACTCGGTCAATGAGTCTGGCCGCTGGGCGCATCTTAAAGGGCGCAAGCTGAAGTAGGAAAATTTATGAAAATTCAAGAGATGGATGTCCAAAGTGTCGTCAGCAAATACCAGTTGAGAAAAGCGGTGGTTGCGGCGGTAAGTCTGGCGATTTTTTTGGTGGCGTCCGCTGTGGCGTACGTGCTGTGCACACTCCAGCTCAGGAATGTCACGCAGGATGTGTTAAACAGTCAGAGAGAGATAGAGCAGGTCTGGCTGGAAAAATCTCTTGAGGCTGTGCATACATGGCGCAACGGTCTTGTGGAGCAGGCGCGTTTTGTCAGCTCAGCAGAAATGTTTCGCCTGTATGCGGTGGATGTTCGCAATCTTGGGCCTGATGGGGCTGCCCGGCTTGCCGCGCCTGATGCGCAGGGGAGTGGCGATGAGGCTCTGCGCTCGCTGGCCGAACAGTTGCCGTATATGCAGGATCTGTTGCGGGACTTCGCAAAAAGCAGGCAGTGGACCGCAGCCCGCATCGTTCTGCCTGACGGCCAGCCGCTGGTCATACAGGAGCATGATGCTGCCCTTGGGGAAGCCCAGACAGACATGGTACGCAGGGCCATTGCTGGAAAATCAATTGTTTTTGGTCCGGTGCGCGCCTTGGGGCAAAATCTTGTCATGGATCTTGCCGATCCGCTTTATGAGGTACTTGGGCAGGGCAGCACCGTGCCTGTAGCGGCCTTGCTGGCCACCATACCCGTGGACAGGGCGCTGGCTTCCTTTTTGTCGTTGAGCCAGGAGCAGTACCGCGAAATCCGTCAGTGCATTGTACAGCAGCATGTTGAAAGCATGCAGGTAATAAGCCTGCGCGGCGGCAAGGCGGATCTTTTCCCATACCCTGCTGACCTGCAGGAGGGCAGCCTTGCCTTTAAGCGCAGGCAGGGCATTGCGGAACAGGGCGAAGTTTATTCTCTGGGCAGTTATGTAAGCGCCTTCAACTGGTGGATGGTGCTGGAAGTGCCTGTGGGTATCGTCGACTCTGTTCTGGAGAGCCAGAGCAGGCAGATATACGGTCTTGGCGTTCTCGGCAGCCTGGGTACAGCCCTGTTGGTGGCGCTGGTGTGGGCCGGCATTGCAGGACGTTCATACCGGGCCACAGCCAGACATTTTCAACGGCTTTATGCACTCATCAAGCAGCAGAAACTCATGCTCGACAGCGTGAACGCTTCTCTTCAGGCGGGCCTCATGCTTGCTGACAGCCGTGGGCGACTGCAGATGTGCAATCCGGCTTTCAGCGCCATGACAGGCAAAAGTGAAACAGAGCTTGTGGGCAGTAACCTTTGCAGCGTGCTGCCCGATTCTGCCGCAGAAACGCTGATGGAAGGCATGCAAAAAGTAGCAGAAGAAAAGGTTGAAGGAAGTCTTGAGCTTTCGCTGGGACAGGATCAGGACGCCCGTCTTTACAGGGTAACGCTCTTTCCCTTTGAGGATAGCTTGCAAGGAGAAATTTCAGAACCAGGCGGCTGCGTTGGCATTTTCCAGGATATCACAGAGTTCCGCCGCCGGGCAGAGGCTGCCCGCGAGCGCCAGGCCAGCAGCATTGCGGCCCTTGTGCGCGCCATTGAGAGTGTGGATGTAAACCTCATCGGTCATTCACAAAAAATGGAGCAAGTTGTGGAGTTGCTGGCCGGAAGTCTGGATCTTCCCGACAAGGATAGAGAAACCTTGCGGCTTGCAGCGCGGCTTTCTCAGGTAGGCAAAATATTTGTGCCTCACCACCTGCTGATCAAAACAGGTAAACTTACTCCGGAAGAGCAAAAAGAAGTCATGCGCGCTCCCGAGTATGCGTACCGCGCCTTGTGTGATTTGCAGTTTGGCTTGCCCGTTCCGGATGCTGTGTACCAGATGGGTGAAAGGCTCGACGGTACCGGCCAGCCCCGCAAGCTCAGCGGCAACGATATTACGCCCAATGCGCGTATCCTGGCTGTGGTCAACGCTTTCTGTGCGATGGTCAGCCCCCGCTCATACCGGGCCGGTATGGAGCCTCAGGAGGCTATTATCCTGCTTAAGCGTGATCAGGGTTTTGATCAGGATGTGGTGGCGGCGCTTGCGACCTTGCCGGTCGACAGCCTGCAAAAGGCCATTGCCGCCACTGAAAAGCGGCATGTACAAAATGGATGCGAGGCCCTGCCTGCCGCCACGGAATAGTTTTTATCCTTCAGTGTCATGCGTATGAAAACCAAAGGCCGCCCGTACGGGCGGCCTTTGGTTTTCATACGCATGACCGTTTCTGTGGGCAGGTTTGATATGTTTTTTACCGATGTGAATGAACGGCCGCTTCAGTCACAGCAGGTTGCACTGCGTATATATGAAGCTGGATATTTTGTTGATGATACTTTATTTTAATTATTTAGGCATGTTAAGTTTTTTCATATTTTTTGAAGATAAATTCTTGCCTGTCAGCGATGTTTGTAGCAATCTTGCTTTCCCCCCCCTTATCGTGACCGACACTACCCGCCAGTAAGGTTTCGGCAATCCTGACGGATTGCCCGGCTGTTGCCAGCCCAGAAGCCGAAGTTCGCTCACAGCCTTGTTGTTGCGCCTTATGGTGTTTCACAGGGCTTTCATCCTGACCATCCATTTGTATGTATATACCAGTGTTGCGGTTGCCGCGTATTGCGGACCGGTCTTCTCGCGGCACTTTCTATCGAGGTTACGACGATGTGCAGAATCGGTGCTATCAAGAGCAGCATGCCGGTATCGCCCTCAGTGGCGCTCAATCTTATGTTGCCACAGCAGGAAGGGCACGACAATTCCGGCTTTGCCATGATCATGCAGGACCTGGAGGGGGTGTTCAGCCATTATAAAGACAAGCCCCTGCTTTCTCTGGCCTGCACACCTCAAGGTGTACAGCTTGTCAATGATTTTATGGAAAAAAAAGGTTTTGTGCAGGTCGCCCAGTGGGTTCCTGATGTAGACAGGCAGCCGGGCCTCAAGGTAGAGGCCATGCCCCGTTATGTCTTTAGAAATTACGATTATCCGGAAATATATCGCTATCGGATGCAACAAGACCGTGATGATCTGCTGCTTGATACGCGGCTTGCGCTACGGGCCTTGCTGGCAAAGAACAATGACGGCTTTGTCTATTCCTTCTGGCCCGATACGTTGACGCTGAAAGAAATAGGCGACCCGGCAGATATCGCCACCTACTTTCGCCTCTGGAATGATGATGAGCGTCTGACCGCCAAAAATATTGTTGTCCAGTGCCGCCAGAACACCAATTATGACATTGTGCGGTATGCGGCTCATCCTTTTTTTATTCAGGGCTATACCGTTTGCGCCAATGGAGAGAATACTTTTTTTACCAGAAACAAAGAACTTCAGAGTGCACTGCACAGGGGCTATGTCGGCTTTGAGTCTGATTCGCAAACCTTGCTGTACACACTGCACTATGTGCTGCATGAGCTTGAGTGGCCCGTAAAATATTTCAAGCATGTCATCACGCCCCTGCCATTTACGGAGGCAGAGCAGCGCGCTGACGGCAAGGTGCTTGCCCTTATACGGGAATCACTGGCGCATCTGGAAATCAATGGCCCCAACGCCATCATCGCTCTTTTGCCTGATGGGAACATGATGACCTGCTGTGACTCAAAAAAATTGCGCCCCGTCGTTGTCGGCCGTCACAAGCACATGGTGGCCATTGCTTCCGAGGTGTGCGGGCTTAACGCAATTTTGCCCGACCGCGATGTGGCGGAAGATATTTACCCGCATGAGCGGGAGATGGTGATAATCGGCAATGATCTGGCGGTGCAGAGATGGAATCAGTAAAAACTCAGGATGTCAGCGTCAATGATCTGTGCTGGAAGATAGATTACCGGCCGGACCTGTGTACCAGATGCGGTTCCTGTGTGGCTGCCTGCACTTTTGCCGCCATTGAACCATCGCGGGTGCGCCGACATATCCAGTCGCACAAAACTCTGAATTCTGCCCAGGAATATGCCGTCCCTCTGGTCATCAAGCAAAAAACCTCTATCAGCCATGCATGCGTGGGATGCGGTATGTGCGAAAAAAGCTGTCCTACCGGAGCCATACGACCCGTGCGCAATATGGATCAACGCTTCGCCCTGCTGGCCCGCGAGCATGGTCCCATAAAGCGTGGCGGGCGCAGCAACCTGACCATGCCGCGCACGCTTGACGCCATAGTCGTCGGGCGTATCAGTCAGATGACGGATCCTGCCCTGGATTCCGAGCGGCATACCTTTGATATGCGCTCGCCTCTGGGGCGTGTCATGCCTGCAGGGGATCTGCCACTCAGAGTAGAGGGGACAAGCCTTGTGTTGGCAGGCCAAACGCCCAGAGTAACTTGGATTTACCCGGTCATCTTCAGTGACATGAGTATTGGGGCGTTATCCACGCGGGCCTGGGAAGCCATCGCCCTGGCCACAGCCTATCTTAATGAAAAATGCGGCATACCGGTACGCATGTGCTCCGGCGAAGGCGGTATGCCTGGCAAGCTGCTGGAATCAGCGCAGCTGAAATACATGATCCTGCAAATAGCCTCGGGGCACTTCGGCTGGAACCGCATCATCAGGGCCATGCCACGAATGAAAGCCGATCCGGCCGGAGTACTCATAAAAATAGGGCAGGGTGCCAAACCCGGTGACGGCGGCCTGTTGCCGGCGGCCAAGGTAGCGCCGCACATTCAGGCCATACGCGGTGTACCCAGAACTACGCTTCATTCTCCGCCCAATCATCAGGGGCTTTACTCCATTGAAGAATCTGTGCAGAAGATGCACCTTTCTCTTAACGCGGCTTTTGGCTTTCGTGTGCCTGTGGCGATCAAGTGCGCGGCTTCCGCCACATCCGTTTCTGTCTATAACAACCTGCTGCGCGACCCTTACAGAATTTGCGGCGGTTTTTTTATTGACGGTATCCAGGGCGGAACGGGTGCGGCCAATGAGGTGTCTCTGGAGCACACGGGCCACCCCATAGTGTCCAAACTGCGCGATTGCTATCAGGCTGCTGTGGCCCAGGGGCTTCAGGGGCAGATTCCCCTGTGGGCGGGCGGAGGCGTTGGCCTTTCGGGCAATGCAGCGGCCGATGCCTTTAAAATGATCTGCCTTGGAGCCAACGGTATTATTATAGGTAAAATACTCATCCAGCTGCTCGGCTGCGTAGGTAACGAGCATGGGCGCTGCAATGCCTGTAATACAGGCAAATGCCCCACCGGTATATGCACCCAGGATCCGCGTCTGGTCAAACGTATGGATGTGGACAGAGGGGCACAGAGCATTGTGGATTACATGCTGGCTTTTGACGCCGAACTGCGCAAGCTGATGGCGCCTGTGGGTAACAGTTCCATGCCAGTAGGGCGCTCAGATGCGCTGGTGACCACTGACAGGGCCGTTGCCGACAAACTGGGCATCCAGTATGCCTGCTAGATTTTAGCAAGAGGATCACAGTATGCTGCGAATGAACACGCTGCACAATCATGAACGCATGTCCACCCAGGATCTTTTGCTGGCCATTGAAGCCGCAGTTGACAGGGGAGAGACAGCTTTTCACATAGAGGCTTCGGGGCAGCATGATATCGGCGGCCCCTTATGGAACAGAGACGGCAAAAAGCTCATGTTTACCGTGAGAAATCCCGGGCAGCGAGTGGGATCCATGTGTCTGCCTGATACGGAAGTACTGGTTGAAGGTTCGGCCTCCGCTGACGTCGGATGGCTCAACGCGGGCGGGCGCATTACTGTACGCGGTGATGCGGGCGATACTGCGGGGCATTGCGCGGCTGCGGGCGTAATTTATATTGGTGGGCGTGCCGGCGCGCGTTCCGGGTCGCTTATGAAACACGACCCCATGTACGAGCCGCCGGAATTATGGGTGCTCAAAAGCGTGGGCAGCTTTTCCTTTGAATTTATGGGAGGAGGCAAGGCGGTGGTTTGCGGCTACGAAAGCCAGACCATGCCGTCCATTCTTGGTGAAAGGCCCTGTGTGGGCATGGTGGGCGGAGTGGTGTATTTTCGTGGCCCCGTGAGCAGCCTTCCCCCTGATGTGCGTGTGTGTGCGCCGAACGACGACGATGTTACGTGGCTGGAAACGGGTCTGGAAGCATTTTTAGCCGCCATTGACAGGCCGCGCTTACGCAAAGAACTTTCCGTGTGGAAACACTGGCAAAAAATCATTCCATTGCCCCAGGAACAGCAAGCGTGCCAAAGCACTTTTTGCATGGCGCAATTCCGCGCCGGGGAGTGGATTGAAAATGGCATCTTCAGTGATGTGGCTCCGGATGATTTTACCGTTAACGGACTCGTTGCCGTGGGAGATTACCGCCTGCGCGTACCTGTGTGGGAAAATTCCGGATGCACCGGGCGCGGTTCGTTCGATAATCCGTCCGCCCGTCTGCTGCCCGGAGCCGGGGCGTGTCGTGATTGCAAAATATGCCTCAAATTCTGCCCGCAAAAAGCCATCACCCGCAAACAGACCGATGATAACGTGGCCTACGGCGCCGATTCCGGGTGCTGCACAGGTTGCGGCATCTGCGCGGCGGTTTGCCCTTGCGGCATCTGGCATATGCATTCCAACCGGGATATGCTTCAGGGAGAATGAAAAGCATTTTGGCGCGTGACGCCACAAAGCCCTTTTTTGATAACGGCCAGCAATGAGAAAGATCAATATGCGTGCGCAATGGTGCGGTCGCACTGACGTGCAGCAGATATGTCCCGCTTTTTCTTTTGCCTGTTATGATGTATACTGGAGTTATAAGACAGTTATTTTCAGGAGAGTACAGTATGGACATTTTTGAAGCTCTTTTTACCCGCCGCAGCATCCGTAAATTCACTTCCGCTGATGTCAGCGATGCAGATCTTGAAATCATGCTGCGGGCGGCCATGGCTGCACCCAGTGCCCATAACCGCCAGCCCTGGCATTTTGTGGTTGTGCGCGACAAAGCCCTGCTGGCTGAAATAGCCAACCGCCATCCCTATGCAAAAATGGCCGCTGAAGCTCCTCTTGCCATTGTGGTCTGCGCCAACCCTGCCGAGGCCAAAGAGCCGCGTTACTGGCAGCAGGATTGCACAGCCGCGCTGGAGAACATGCTGCTGGCTGCGCGGGGCAAAAATATCGGCACTGTGTGGTGCGGTATGCATCCGCTTGAAGACAGGGTTGAACCTATCCGTCAATTGCTAAAAATTCCGGCGGATATCAATGTGCTGGCTCTGGTTGTGGCCGGACATCCGGCGCAGCCTTTTGACGAAGTTGACCGCTATCGCGAGGACAAGGTTCATCATAATGGCTGGTAGGCAGCTTTTGCCTGCCTGTAACAGCTTGCTGTGTTGCATGGGCCGCTTCGGGCATGATCCGTTGCGGCCCGCCTTTGTTTTGGTGGTGCGAACAAGGGCTGTCCCGGTTTGCTAAAGCTACGTTTGGTTCCGTGTATGCCTGCTGCATGTTCGCAAGGCGAATGCTTCAGGAGTGGGCACGCTCAATATTCGGGCAGGGCTGAAGCATTGCGGCGCATCAAGGGATGTATGCGCGCCAGTCACGTCACCATGCGGAAAAAACAAGGTTACTGTGTGTTCTGTTTGTCCTGTGCTTTGACCGGTTGCCGCTTTGCAGGCTTGGTTTTCTTTTTTAGCGGCGCGCAGTCTTTAAGTTCGGCGCACGCTCCCCCGGCTATAGCCCACAAATACAGGCTGGCTGTGGTCGCATGGGGGGAATAGCGCTTTCTGTATCTGGCAAAGAGTGCGGGAGTAATCTGGCGATGCCTGTACAGCATGCGCAGGCCACGCTGAATTGCCAGATCATCCCAGCTCAGGATATCCGGCCGCTGCATGGAAAAAATCATGATCATTTCCGCAGTCCATACACCTATGCCTTTCAACTGCACCAGTTGAGCGCAAATCTCCTTGTCAGTCAGGGAGGGCAGGCGGGCAAGATCCAGGCTTCCATCCAGCACAGCTTCGGTAATACTCTTGATATAGGCCGCCTTACGCATGGATATGCCGCAGGTTTGCAGGCTTTCCGCGCTTATTGTTCCTATGTTTTCCGGTGTTATGGGGCAGAACTGCTCCCGCATGCGCTTCCAGATGGTGGCCTGTGCCTTTGTTGATATCTGTTGCCCTACGATGGAATTTAAAAGCGCGTTGAAAATGTCCGGCGTAACTTCGCGCCGGATGTGTCCGATTTCTTCCATAGCGGCGGCCAGCACCGGATCGCGCGACTTAAGCCATGATTTTTCTTTTTCGCCATATTCAAAATAATGTGTATTGGGCATGGGTTCTCTCTGGTTGCCACATTTTTTCATGGTCAAGCAGGTATTGCTTGATGGCAAGGCCACCCGCATATCCGGTAAGGCTGCCGTCATGCCCGATGACACGGTGGCAGGGAACAATGATGGCAACCGGGTTGCGGTTGTTGGCCATGCCCACAGCGCGACTGGCGCCGGGCTTGCCGATCATGACGGCCACATCTTTGTAGCTGCGCGTTTCTCCGGCTGGAATGGTCTGTAGCGCCTGCCATACCGTTGCCTGAAATTCCGTGCCGCCGAGGTCCAGGGGTAAGTCAAATTCTTTTCTATCACCTGCGAAATATTCCGTAAGCTGATGTTCCGCTCTTTCGATAACCGGGCTTTTTTGTAGCGTAAAGCCGTCAGGTGGAGCTTCTGTACTGAAAAACACCTGGCAGATGGCTCCATTTTTTTCAACTATGCCGATCTTGCCGATGGGGCAGGTGTAAAACCATAAATTTTTCATGGTGTAACTCCAATTGTCGGCGCATTGTCACAGGCAGTATGCCTTTTCAGGTATTGTTGCGGTAATGTGAGCAAGTGCGTCAATCTGCGATTACTGAATAATGTGCTTGTTGACGGAATTTCGCGGGGCTTGTGCCTGTCTGCTTTTTGAAAAACGCATAAAATGAAGCCAGGCTTTCAAAGCCGATGGTAGCGGCAATATCGGTGATGGGCATGCTTGTGTTTTCCAGCAGCGCGCAAGCCCGCCGTTCTCGGACATGACCAAGGTATTGTACTGGCGTCAGGCCATAGTGTTGCCGAAAAACAACCGCCAGATGGCTTTGCGAAATACCAAGATGCTTGAGTTCTGCTTGCAGGCGGGCGCGTTTGTCGAAATGGCCGTCGATGAGCTTTTTGGCCTGTCCGGCAAGGCACGCCGCAGGGTTGTATTTTTCCAGATCAGGACGGCAACGCTTGCAAGGGCGCAGCCCGGCTTGTTCCGCCTCGGCCGCTGTCTGGAAGTATAAAACATTTTTTCGCAGCGGTGCCCGCGACTTGCAAGAAGGGCGGCAGTATGCGCCCACGGTTTTTACCGCATAAAAAAATTGTCCGTCATAAGACGGGTCGCAGTCAAGCAGCGCCTGCCACATGGTCGCCTCTGAAAGTCTTTTCATGAAAAACCTCATCGATGGCGATGGTATAACACAGGCATACGCATCCGTCTTATCTGTTTTCAAGATGCAATTCCTATATGCCTTCAGGGCAAAACCATACTTTTTCAAGCCGTTCCAAGGCAGTTATGATATCCGGCTCAGTCAACGTGCCGTAGCCCAGGAACAGACAGTTGGCGGGGCTGTGTTCCCTGTTTCGCCAGAAAGGCGAGGCTGGGTATACACGTACACCGCAAGTGGCGGCCTTTGCCACAAGGCTTGCTTCGTCCGGACCTGCAGGAAATTCCAATAAAAGGTGCAGGCCGGCATTATGCCCGTGTATGCGTACGCGTTTGCCAAACAGGCGGTCAACGGTGTGTACAAAGAGGTCATGCTTTTTTTTCTTGAGCAGGCAGATTTTTCTTAAATGTTTTTCCCAGTGCCCCTGTTTTATGAAACTGCTCAAAACCGCCTGCTCAAGCCAGGGGACAGTGCACTGGAAGTCCGAAAAAACGGAGCGGAATCTGGCGGCAAGCAGGGGCGGCAGCACCATATAAGACATGCGCATACCCGGAGAAAGCACTTTTGAAAATGTTCCCATATAAATGACACGGCCGTTTTCATCAATGGACTGTAGCGAGGGGATGGGCCTGCCGTGATAGCGCAGCTCGCTGTCATAATCATCTTCGATTATAAATCCGTCATTTTTTGCGGCCCATTCCAGAAGCTTTATGCGTCTGCAAATGGGCATGACGACCCCTGTGGGAAACTGGTGCGAAGGTGCAATATGAACAAGTCCGGCAGATGATGCCGCAAGGTTTTCGATGTCAATGCCATCGCTCTTTACAGGGACAGAAAGTATGTCTGCATTGAAAAGTTCATAGGCTGCCCTGGCTCCTGCATAGCCGGGATCTTCCATGGCAACAAGAGCGCATTTCTCTTGAAGCAGGCACATGACGGCAATGATTGCGGGCTGCAGGCCGCTGCATATGATCACCTGCTCAGGGGTGCAGCAGACTCCGCGGCTACGATAAAGATAGGAAACCAGTTCACTGCGCAGGGAAAAACTGCCACAGGCATCTCCGTACGCATGCATATCCACCGCCTGACGGCTGTTTTTATGAAGAGACGACAGAATGTCGGCCATCAACCTGCGCCATATGGCGGCGGGGAAAATTGAAGCATCCAGATTTTCGTAATTGAAATCGTAGTCGATGTGTTTCTGTGGTGTCGTTTTTTTTTCGTCCGACATGACCATACCGGTGTTGACATGGGGTAGCTCGGCCGCATTCATGTGGCTGTATACGCGATTCACCCTGTATCCGCTGCCAGGGCGTACGCGTACATAGCCCTCAAGAACAAGCTGGGCATAGGCATTCTCAACCGTATTTTTGCCAAGCTGCAGCTCTTTTGCCATGGTGCGTATGGAGGGCAACCCGGCGTCAGCGCTCCTTATTCCTGCAAGAATTTCTTTTTTTATCTGCTCATAAAGCTGTTGATAGAGGGGGATTTTACCGGCAGCATTCAGATATAGCATACTTTTTCCCACGATGCGTACGTGCCGCACCTTACGAAAGTCTGAAGATGTGGACTGGCTCACTGATTGAACCGGCTTGAAGCGTCAGGTTAAAAAAAATAAAACTGTCCCTGTTCAATGCTATCTGTTTCTTGCTATCTTAGAGGTCAAAATATCATAATAGAGGAAACCTATGCAGGCAAGAATGAAAAAATATCCATTGGCTGAAGAGGAAATACACGTTCTGCTGGACACGGAACCTGTAGGCAGACTGGCCAGTATGGGGGGGGATGGCTTTCCATACATCACGCCCGTGCATTTTGTTTTTTTTCAGGGGCAGATATTTATTCACGGTTTGGCCGTGGGAGAAAAGCTGACCAACATAAAAAAGGATTCCCGTGTGGGCTTTGAGGTGGAGAAAATGCTCGGGCTTGTGCATGATGACAAACTGCCCTGTGACACCAATACCACGTATGAAAGCGTCATAATAAGAGGCAGGGCGGCCCTGATTGAAGACTCTGCGCTGAAGCTCGCTGTTCTGGATGCTTTTGTGGCCAAATATGCGCCGCATCATACCGGCAGGGTATATCCCGAATCCATGCTCAAGATGACGGGCGTTATTGCCATTGACGTGCAGTCCTGTACGGGAAAATATTATCCCGCGTAACACCCGTAATCTGCCGTGAAGTTGGTGGATTTGTCCATAAGCCCCCTGTTGTGGATCTTCGCATCCGACCGGGGGTTTTTTGCGCTGTCGCCCACGGTGTGTGTTGTTTTTGAGAATACGTTTTTTCAAAATGAAAATGCACCAACGTTAAATAAATACTATATTTAAGCATAGTTATATGATTACGGCAGATGCGCACCCGAGCATCCGCCACATCTGCTGTCTGCGGGAGCCACAGATAGGCATCTTTACTGTTGACAATGAAAGGCCGCAGCATATCGTAATACTGACAAGTTGAAAAAGGTTTTCAATGAATTGTGCGTATACTCACAGAATCAGATACTCCGTCTGTGTATAGCAAAGATGCCAGGCGTGATTACACCATACAACAGCCAGAACAGCGAAGGAAAAAACATGAAGATTCTGCAACTTGAATCAACGAGAGAGTTTTCGGCCAACGCCATGAAGCGTTTTTTTCTTGTGGAGGATTCTCCTTATTTCAAGATGATCAATTTCAACCTCGATGCCGGGGTAACCTTTCCTGTTCATTCGCACGACCTTGACGGCGAACTGTCCATACTGGTGTTGGAAGGAGACGGCTTTTTTCTCGGCGCTGACGATGCAAAGCTGCCCGCAAAGGCGGGAGACATTCTTGTGTCAGAAATTCGTGAACCGCACGGAGTTGAAGCCACAACACGCATGCGGCTGCTGGTAACCATTACTCCGCCCATCTAGCATGCCACTTGAGCTTGTCGCTTTCGCACGGAACTGCGTTGCAGCACGACAAGCACAGAAACGTTCGAGGTGTTTATGTTGCTCACAAAAGATACGACCATTCACTTCCTGACAAGCGAATATCCTTTTTTGATAGAATCGCTGGCCCTGCATAACGGTAGTTTTGAAAAACTGAAAAATCCGCTCTTACGGCAAACTGTGGGGCGTATTGCCACGGTCGAAAAGGCCGCAGGCATGGGCAATGAAAGTGTGCTTTCCCTGCTGCTGTTCATTGCCGGAGAAATCATGGCCCAGACAGGGCAACCGGTCGAAATAGTGCCGCCGGTGGTGTTACAGGCGCAATTTTCAGGCAAGGCATCGCGAGAGCAGCGGCTGACTATGCTCAAGGAAATCATCAAGGAATTGCATGAGGGCGTGGAATTTGCGACCCTGCAGGAAAAATTCAATAAAACCGTCGGCGACATTAGCCCGGAAGAAATCGCTTCCCTTGAGCAGACCCTTGTTAACGAAGGAATGCCGGAAGCAGAGATAAAAAAGATGTGCCACCTGCATGCGGCCCTGTTTCAGAATGCGCTTGAAGGTCAGGAGATGCCGCAGGTTCCCCCAGGGCATCCGGTGGACACCTATCTGAAAGAAAATATGCGGGCCAAAAAACTCACTGCTGAAATCAGAGACACCCTTGATCTGGTTTCCGGCGAGGCCGGTGAAAAATCATGGCCTTTTGCTGTGGGCCGTCTCAAGGCATTGACGCTGGATCTGGCTGATATCCAGACACATTACGTGCGTAAGGAAAACCAGTTGTTCCCCTTGCTGGAGCTGCATGACCTGAGCGCCCCCGGCAAGGTCATGTGGGAAGTGCATGACGATATCAGGCATTTGTTCCGGCGGGGGCAAGACCTGCTTGATACAGACGACAGAAGCAGCATCATCGAGGCTCTGAAAGAGCTTGTGGATGAAGTTGATGAAATGTTCCGGAAAGAAGAAAATATTCTGTTTCCCATGAGCCTTCAGTTGCTGACTGATGCGGACTGGGGACGCTGCCGCCAGGGAGATGATGAAATCGGCTATTCCTTTGATATTGTCCCGGACAGTCAATGGGTCGCCCCAGCGTCTTCAACCGGGCATGAAAAAACGGCGCAAACAGGATTTGTTGACCTTTCTACCGGCAAACTGCCAGAGCAGGTGGTGGATGCCATCCTTTGCAATCTGCCTGTGGACATCAGTTTTGTGGGCGCTGACGACAAAGTAGCCTACTATTCCGACAGTGCGCACCGGATCTTTCCCAGAAGCGCAGCCGTGATCGGCCGCGAGGTAAAAAACTGTCACCCCTCCAAATCCGTTCATATGGTTACGGAAATACTGGAAGCGTTTAAAAAGGGTGAAAGGGATAAAGCGGAATTTTGGCTGGAACTTGGCGGTAAGTTCATTCATATTCAGTATTTATCCCTGAAAAACGGGCAGGGAGAATATCTGGGCTGCCTTGAAGTCGGTCAGGACGCTACTCACCTTCGCTCCCTGAATGGGCAAAGGCGTTTGCTTGAATGGACATGATCAGGGGCGCACTGTGGTGTGACGATTGCAGCAGTACAGAATAAAGCGGCTGCGGTAGGGGCAAGCCTTCTGCCGCAGCCGCTTTGCCATGATAAACGGCAGACAGCCACCGGAAAGCCGCAAGCAGGGCTGGCGTGGAAAATGTTTCTATGTCATATTCCGATGCTCCGAAACGGAGTGTGCCGGACAAGGCGCCGTTTATTTTTTATGAAGGTGGAGAGGATATGGAAAAGCAGCTACGAAAAGCCAAAGACAGATGCTTTATGTATGGGATCGGCATTTTTTTTATTATATGCGCCGTGATTCTTAAACTGCATGGTTTTTTGAGCGGTATGGGCTTTGAAGATCGCTCAACCCCCATGATGCTCATTGATTCGCTGCTGTACTTTCTTCTTTTTTTTGCTGTTATATCCATCCGCCCCATCGCCAATTTTTTCTTTTCTCTGTACTGCAAGCGTCTGCAAAAAAAACTGGCTGCAACCGAGTCTTCCGCGCAGGGCAGCTAAGGTCTGGAACAGCGCCTTTTTCGTCAACAACATGCTGCTTGCCTCGCGAAGCTTCAGTTGCAAGGACCGATGCGGCTCTGTCACACTGCAAGGCCAGCCGTGGAGCGCATTATTAATGACACTGATGAAGATTTTGCCATAAAAGCGGCCCGCCGGAAGTACCGGCGGGCCGCTGCTGTTTTGTGAGATAGAAAAGTGGGCTGATCAGACGGCCCTGGCGTTGATTCCATCCAGGCGCTGCCAGTTTTCAAGATGTTCGGCAATGTGGCGGCAGATGGCGGCGTGTTCTTCCTTGCCTTGCCCCTGAATGTGCACGGGGCTGGCAAAGCAGTACCGCACGGGCATTCCCGGCTTTACAGGGCCAAGTTCCTTGATTTTTTGCCCCTGCCCCCAAGCGTCTGTTTTAAGGGCCAGGGGTATCAGGGGTACGCCGGCTTTGCGGGCGAGTTTTATGCCGATGGTGTTGAAGTGCCGCTGATCGAAGTTGAGCGCTCGCGTACTTTGCGGAAAAACAATAATGGAAATGCCTTTATTAAGGCGCTCCAGGCCGCCCTCAAGCACCGCGGCAAGGTCTTCACGCGGGTTGGAACGCCCAAGCACAATGGGGTCGCGTGAGCGCATGACAGGACCGAAAAGGGGCATGGTGGTCAGGCTTTTTTTAACCACAAAGGTGACGGGCATGCGCGGGCGTATCATGCCGGGCAGCATGAATGTTTCCAGTGTGCTCATGTGATTGGCTACAAAAAGGCACGGGCCGCCCACTTCTTCAATGGCGTTCATGCCTTGCACTTCAATGGGGCAACCGATGCGTTCCATAAGGTCTGAGACCCATACGCTGGCGTGTACCCATGCGCTGTCGTCGCATTTGCCTTTGGCAGCTCTGGCGCAGAGCCATCGTAAAGGGCCGCCGAAAAGGCGGCTGTAAAAGCTCAGAGAGGGCATCAGACGGGTGAAAAAACCTGTGCGTGTTTCCTGGCTTGCATAGGTATCGCCAGTGAGAAATTTTTTTGCAAACTCGCCTTCGATAAAAGGGTGCATACCTATTCTTCCGTCTTTTTGATTTTGTGCAGCCTGCGCCACCATTGCGTGAGGCGAGGCTCTTCGCCGTTATCGCGCGGCTGGTAAAAACGCCGTCCTTCAAGTTCTTGCGGCAGATAGGTCTGCTGAATCCAGGAGTCCGGATAGTTGTGGGGATATTTGTATTCTTTGCCGTATCCCCATTCTTTATGCATTTGCGTGGAAGGGTTGCGCAGGTGAAGGGGAACCGGATGCGACCCGTTGAGCTTGATTTCACGCTGCGCGTTAAGGTACGCAGCGTACGTCGCATTGCTTTTGCGCGCCAGCGCCAGGTAGGTCACAGTTTCCGCAAGCGGAATGAAGCCTTCTGGCATGCCGACGAATTCTACGGCCTGCTGGCATGCCACGGCCAGCTGCAAGGCATTGGGATCGGCCAGGCCCACATCTTCAGAGGCGGAAAGAATAAGGCGGCGGCAGATGAAGCGGGGATCTTCGCCGCCTTCAAGAAGGCAGGCCAGGTAGTAGAGGGCCGCGTCCACATCACTTCCACGAATGGACTTGATGAGGGCTGAAGCAAGCTCGTAATGGTTGTCACCGTCCTTGTCGTGGCGCACCAGCACTTCGGGCAGGGCGGCTTTTATATGCTCGATCTCGCGCAAATCAGAGGGCAGGGCTGCCACATATTCCACAAGGTTCAGCAGTGTGCGCGCATCTCCGTGGGCCACTCCTGCCAGAAGTTCGGCCAGCTCGTCAGGCATTTCCACCTGCAGGTCCATCGCACCGCGGCGTGCCAGCTCTACAAGTTCTGTACGGCCCAGCGGGCGGAGGCGGAGCACATGCAAGCGTGAAAGGAGCTGTCGCGTTACACTGAAGGAAGGATTTTCCGTCGTTGTGGCGAGCAGGGTCAGGTCACCCGATTCCACCAGGGGCAGAAAAAAATCCTGCTGGGCTTTGGAAAAGCGGTGCAGTTCATCCAGCACAAGAATTTCAATGCCTGAAAGCGACCGTCGCAGGTGCTGCAATCCGGCTTCGGGCGCACTCAGGCGCAGAAAAGTTTTTCCTGTGCCCTTGGCCAGCAAAAGGGCCAGTGTGGATTTTCCGCAACCCGGGGGGCCAAAAAACAGCAGGCTCGGCAGACGCTTGGCCTGCATGAGGGAACGAAGGCGGCTGCCGAGATGCGTCTGCCCAAGAAAAAGGGCCAGATCATCCGGGCGCATGCGCTCAGGCAGGGGCTTGCTTACACTCATGCCCCAGGCTCCATTTCTGGACAGCTCTTTTCCGGCAGTTGCGAGGCCCACCAGTGCAGCCCCAGGCACAGGGTGGCCGCTGTCTCGCAACGCAGCACACGGGCGCCTAGACTTACCGCAACAAACCCGGACCGCTTGAGCATATCCAGCTCACGTGATGAAAAGCCGCCTTCAGGCCCGATGACATACACGCTCAGACCCGGCTGGCCTGCCAGGGCGGGGGTAAGCATGGGTACATTATCCTGTGCCTCCCACGGCAAAATCCGGTGATCGGCCCCGGCGGCAAGAGTTGCCAGTTCGTCAACCCCATTGGCGAGACCACGTATTTCGGGCAGCCAGGGGTTGCCGCACTGTTTGGCCCCGGCCACAAGCTGACCATGGCACGCCTCTTCGGCTGCGGCTGAAAGTTTGCCCTGGCTGTGGTCGCCCTGCCAAAGCCAGATGCCGTGAGCGCCTAACTCTACGGCCTTTTCCATGAAAAATCCCCGGCGTACAGCCTTGCTGAACGCAAGGGCTATTATCGCACGGGCTTCGGGCAGTGGCAGACGCTCTTCGCTGATGCATTCAAGCTGGACGTTTTTTTTGCCTGCCTTGCGTACAATAAAGCGGCCTTTGCGGCCCCGACCATCCAGCAGGCCCACCTCATTTCCGGGGCCAAGGCGTAAAACCTGACTCAGGTGGCGGGCTTCCTGGTCTTCAAGACAAACTTCCTTTGCCCACTTTTCAGGAGCAAGGTAAAAAAAAGCTAAACTCATGCTACAATGTTTTCCTTGCCTGTTCTTGCCTTCCGCACGGCCTTGAAGCCATCCAGAAGGGAGACGAGGCGTCCGTAGTTCTTACGAATTTCCAGTCCGGCAGGAGTCAGGTTGTCCTCTGGCGGTTCCAGATACTGGCGCTGAAGGTAGCGGTCTCGCAAAATTTTTTCAACGCAGTCAATAACAGCGTCAACCAGCGCCGGAAAGAAGTTGACGATCTCGAATTTCAGTTCGTTGAGCAGGGCCACTGCTTCACTCATCATCTGCCGATAGGTGATGTGTACGCCTTTGCAGGTGCGGGCACACAGGTCCTCAAGAATGCGCACACGTCTGGCTTGCTGGATATAGCTGAAGCGCGTGCATACGTCTTGATAAAGCTCACGCAGCCCGTCAAACACTTCGTCGTTGTCAGGTGAATAGAGGTAGTTGCACAGCACCTTGCTGACATTTGCAAAAAACTCGTCACTGTAACTGATCATGCGGCGTTGGTGCTTGGTGAGCCAGCTGTACAGGAACTTAAGGCGTTTTTCGTGGGTATCGGTGTTTTCCACTACCTCGGTGCGCTTGAAGATGATTCGCCCGGTAAACTCGCCCCGCACAATGTCATTAAGGCGCAAAAACATATTCGAAGTGTCTTTGATAAGATTCAGGCCCTTGAGCGGTTCGCCGGTGAGCGGATGCAGTACTTCCTGGGCCACCACAGAAAGGGCACGGTCCTGGCGCACGTTGCTGGAATCAAAGCTGTGCTGGCGGTATCGTACCCGCAAGATGACCACACGCCGGGGTTTGTCGAGAAAAAAACCGTCACGGTCAATAATTTCAAGCGCCTCGTCGTGATCGGCATCCACAGCCACCAGAGCCACTTTTTCCAGCAGGGGGTACCGCATGTTTTCCCCGGTGGCGGTATACGTTGTAATGGTCCTGTCTGTCTGACCGAGAACGCGCAAAAGAAAATGCTCGCCCATCTTGTGGAGTTTGCGGGAGAATAGGGCGCTGGACGTACGCCGTTCAGACACAATGGGGAAACCGTAAAGCTCCATGAGGTATTGATAGACAAACATGCGGTTTCGCTCATAAATATCGCTGTCACCATAGACAAACTTGCCTATGCGTATGCCGAAGCGCTTGAGTTCGCTATCAATATCGGAAGGAAAAGAGGCAAAAATTCCAGCAAGATGAAATTGGTTGTCAGCATCCCAGGCTAAAACCTGTGCCCTGTCCATATTGAGCAGGTAGGGCATCAATGCCGGATAATTTTCAAGCAGCACCGTGTCAGTGGAACGAAACTGGTGGCGGAATACCTCCTGGTGCATACGCGGCAGACGGGAGGCAAGGGTTTGCAGATTTTGCCCCATTACCTGATTTTCCAGTGGGCAGGAGGCCCCTTCACCTTCTGTTATTACGGGGTGGAGCTTGTCGAACTGGAATATTTCAGAGAAATAGTCGAGCTGGCGGGCAAAGGCCACCATGGCAAAGCCAGGCAGGTCTTTATATTCAAACATGTCATTGTCAAAAGAGGGTAGAAGTTCACGCCCTTCGACAATCGGGTAGTTTTTATTTTCCTGATACGGTTTTACCAGGCAAAATCGTATGTGTACGGCATCAAGAAAATACTTGAGTGACGCAAGGTCGCTTATGGCCACCGGAGCGGACAGGCAGGTTGCGTCCTTCCAGGGGTGACCATTTTTGCTGAAGACCTCTTGCCATTTTATCATCCGCGTATCCTGATACCTGATTTTTTAATTTTTTATACTTATTTTAAAAATAATTCCAGTAGTCACTACAGGTAAATAAGCGTTTTTCGCAATACTGGCTCATTTGGCCTGTTTCGGAATGGCTGAAATTGACTGTCTCCCCGAAAACAGCTGGGTCTCTGCATTGAAACGGCGCAAAAGCAGTTGCCGGGGGCGGTACGCTTTGCTACAAGAAATGTGCTTCCCATATATTCACGCGGCCAGCCCGCCTCACCATAAAACCCGCATCATCATGACTGAAAACACATTGGAAAAGCATATACTCAGTATCGTTTGCAGCGTTTTTGACGCGTATTCCGTTGTATTGTTCCTGCCCGATGAAGAAGGCGAGTTGCATCATCTGGCAGCCTCGTTCAGCCTGGGAGACAAGGTCGGCGGCAATTCCACCGTGCTGCCCGGCAAGGGGCTGGTAGGCTGGATTGTGCGCAATCGACAGCCGCTGCTCGTTCCCAATTTTGACCAGCGTCAGAGCAATCTTGGCTATTATTCCGGTGGCGAAGAAGCCAACATCAAGGCTTTCATGGGCTGCCCCGTGCCCACCGGCGGCGCATTATGCGTTGACAGTAAGAGGCAGTACTCCTTTTCTGACAAAGATCACAAGATACTTCAGATGTTCGCCGAGCTTGTGGCCCGCCAGCAGGGCAGCAGGGGACGTCAGGAGCTTGCCGGGGATATCCCGCGCTACTTTGTGGAACTGGGAGTTATTCAGGATCTGCGCTTCCGCTACAAACGCTGGCCGCAATTTTTGCAAAACTATCTGCGCATTATGGTCGAAGCCACTGGTTTTGACTACTGTGCTTTTGCCTCTGTTGATACGCCGGGCGAAACATACTGCGTTGAGGCCGAATCTGTACGCCTGCTGCTTGACGGACAGGAACCGTTGATTCTGCCCATGGGTAGCGGTATCACGGGCTGGGTTTTTCGTAATGACCAGCCTGTCATGGCCGAAGGCGTAGAAGGTGCGCCCTCGGCGGTGCTTTTCGGCAAACTGCCTGATATGCCGGATTTTCAGGCTGCCATCTGTATGCCGGTTATGGTCAACAAGAGTACACGCGGCGTTTTGTGTCTGGCACATACGCAGCCGCGGCAGATTGATGAATCCATGCGCAGTTTTGTGCGTCAGGCTGTTGATCATCTGGCCCTGTTTCTTGAAAATCTGTATCTCAAGGTCCGTCTTCGCGGCATGCTGCCCAAGGCCAGAGTGCACAGCGACGGACCCCAGGCGTATGACCCGGATAGTGCTCCCATGCCACCAGAGAAAGAATATTAGTCATGTTTTTGCGGCGTCTTTTCCGCTTTTTGTCCAAAGACATCGCTATGGACCTGGGTACGGCCAATACTTTGCTTTACACCAGGGCGCATGGCATTGTTGTCAATGAACCCTCGGTAGTGGCTCTTGATGCGAATACGGGCAAAATTCTGGCTGTGGGAGCTGCCGCCAAGGAATACATCGGTCGCACACCACGGAGTATCCGCGCCGTACGGCCTATGAAAGACGGCGTTATTGCTGATTTTGACGTCACTCGGGCCATGATTTCCTATTTTGTACAAAAGGCCATCAGCGGCCTGCGTCTGGTCAGGCCGTCCATGGCCATCTGTATCCCCACCGGAATTACCCAGGTAGAGAAAAGGGCTGTCATCGATTCCGCCATGTTGGCGGGGGCTGTTGATATTTCCATGATAGAAGAACCTATGGCCGCTGCCATAGGGGCTGACCTGCCCATTCATGAGCCTTTGGGCAACCTGGTGCTGGATATTGGCGGCGGCACAAGCGAAGTGGCTGTTATTACGCTGTCGGGTGTTGCCAACTCCCAGTCCGTCCGGGTGGCTGGCGACACGATGAATCTGGCGGTGCAGCGTTTTATGCGTGACGCCTTTCGTATGGAAGTGGGTGACAATACCGCTGAAAACGTTAAAAAAATCATTGGGGCGGCTGTTCCCATGCCCAATGCACCCATCCTTGAAGTTTCAGGTAAAGACATGGTGCGTGGCTGCCCGCGCGTAGTCAAGGTAACCGAAGCGCATATTCGAGAGGCCCTGCGTGAGCCTGTACAGGCCATTCTGGAAGTTGTCCTGCGCGCTCTCGAAAAAACACCTCCAGAACTGGCGGCAGATATTTACCGCAACGGCATGCTCATGGCTGGCGGCGGTTCACTGCTGAAGGGGCTTGATCAGTATATCTCCCGCGAAACCCGCCTCAAGGTTTTTGTGGACAGGGATCCGCTTACCACCGTACTGCGCGGCACTGCCAGAGCGATGCTTGACCGGGAAACATACCGCTCCGTTTTTATCAATTAGATTGCCTCGACTTCTCTTGCGCCAAGAACACCGCCTGTCGCGAAAAGAGTTTGCAACATTTGCGCGGCCTTCCCGTTGCCTGTCCTGATGTATACATCAAGCGAAGCTTCAAGTTGATCCGCTGAGAGTACATGCTGCCGGCACATAGCAAAAATTTTTTATGCTGCCTGCCGTACCATGGTGGATGTATCAAAATGTTTGCCTACAGTTCAGCAGATCAGGCCGCTTGCTGCTTTATAGCGTTTAACAGCTTGTTACACTTGCGGATCGACGATCTTAAAAGCACAAATCAAGCAGCTGGAAGCGGTGTTGTCTGATTCACATGCGGGTATGCTGAAAATTTGCACATGGCGGTTGATGGCCTTCGGTGATAAACTTTTTCATATTGTGCAAAGAATATATTGCCCTGGGACGGTTCAACGCTGCATAGACAATGGGCAACTGTGATGCCTTTTCACCGCTTTTATGGCCGGAGCGTCCGGCCGGCGGCCATATCCTGTCAGCCAATGTCCAAGGATTTGCCATGATTGATGTTAATTCCATTCGCAAGCGCTGCGTAGATATCGTGCTGCAAAGCGGCGAAATCGTGCGTGAACACTGGTTTCAGCCCAGCAATGTCCGTCACAAGGGCAGTATTGATCTGGTGACCCAGACTGATCTGGCTGTTGAAAATTTTTTGAAAGAAAAACTCGCGGACCTTGTACCAGGAGCATGCTTTTTGGCTGAAGAAAGCAGCCAGGAAGATTCTGCCCCCAAAGATACCTGCTGGATTATCGACCCTGTGGACGGCACGACAAATCTCGTACACCGTATCCCCCAGGTCGGCACATCTGTTGCGTTATGGCATCAAGGACGGGTTGAACTCGGGGTTGTGAACGTGCCGATGCTGCGCCGTTGTTACTGGGCAGCCCGTGGGTATGGTGCGTTTTGTAATGATTCACGCATTGCAGTCAGCGGGGTAGACAGCCTGGGGGACGCTCTTGTGGGTACGGGCTTTCCCTATGATATTGCGGCGCGCCTGCCTGAGGTTATGGAGCGGCTTGCCCTGGTGTTGCCCATTGCCCAGGGAGTGCGGCGTATCGGCGCGGCCTCCATTGACCTTGCCTATGTGGCCTGCGGCAAGCTGGATATTTTTTATGAGGCCGGACTCAAACCCTGGGACTACGCTGCTGGCATGCTGCTGGTCGAAGAGGCGGGCGGGCGTGTAAGCAATCTTAACGGCGATCCGCTGCAATTTGGCGAACCTTTGCTTGCCAGCAACGGACGCCTGCACGCTCTGGCCGTGGACTTGCTAAGCTCTACCAACTGAGGACTTTTGATAGATACCCTGTGGACATCTCCCAGGAGCGGGGTGGGTGGAGTCGTCATGCAGGGAAAAGATACTGTCTTTGTATGGCAGTGCGCATAAGGGGAGAAAGAAGGTCAGCAAAGTGCGTACCCAGCCCCTTGAGTTCATCCCGATCCACCAGCAGGTGCCGGTCCCGGTCGGCGGCCTTGGCGGCAATGATGGTGCGCGGCAGTCTGGCCGTAAACAGATGTAAGAAGGTCATGGCATTTTCAAGGCCTGGGGCTATGAGTCCAAGGGCGGAAATCTGTTTTCCCTCATGGCCCCAGTCGTTGAGCAAAATTTCCCGGACGCGGTATTCACACGCCATGCCTGCTGGTACGCGGCCATGAGATGAAAAACACCAGCCCTGACTGCTCCGTGTCAACAGGGCTTGGCCGTTTCTATCGCTCACAAGCAAGGCCACCGCGCGATGCGGCAGGCGCTGGCGGATGACGTCTTCGTCAGGCAGTATGCATAATGGCCTGTTTTCATTGTCCACCACCTCGAGGCTGTGGGCAGGATTTTTCAGGCCGGTGTAAGGAATCGTTTTCATGAGTATACCCACGGGGCAAGTGTGGCGCATGTTGCGGCTCGATGCGCGGCATGCGGTGGAAATGGCCGCCATTGAGCGGGAGTGTTTTACTCTGCCCTGGTCTGAAGAGCAATGTCGCGCCGCCTTCGGGCAAAAAGCGTTTGCCGCTTTTGGCCTGGGTTGCGAGAATGACCTTGTGGGCTATATCTCCATCTACCACACCGAAGACGAGCTGGAAATACTCAATCTGGCGGTGCGGCCCCATCTGCGACGACAGGGGCATGGTTTGCGCATCCTGCGTACTGTCTTGCGTCTGGCGCGTAAAATGGATATGCATAAAATTCTGCTTGAAGTACGGGATAGTAATACGCCAGCCATTAGCCTGTACGAACGTTGCGGCTTCAAACGCGTCGGCCTGCGCCGTAAGTATTATGCCGATACGGGTGAAGACGCCCTTATTTATCAGTGCGAGCTGAATTCCTGTCAGCTTTAACGCCGCAAGGGGTATGTATGCACAAGATTATCGCTGCAAACTGGAAGATGTACAAAGACCGTACTCAGGCCGCCACAACCGCTGGCGAGCTTGCGGCCGTTTTGCCCGAAATTTTACCTGCGGGACGCGAAGTTATCGTCTTTCCGCCTTTTACCGCCATTGAGAGCGTAGCTCGTGTATTTGACGGTAAAAAAGGGCTGGCTGTGGGCGGGCAGAATTTTTACCCCGCGCCGGAAGGTGCTTTTACGGGTGAAATCTCTATTGATATGCTGCGTGATGTCGGGGCGCAATGGGTGCTTGCCGGACATTCCGAACGCAGGCATGTCTTTGGCGAGAGTGATGAGCTTGTGGCCCGCAAGGCTGTGTTTGCCCTTAGCCATGGCCTCAAAACCATGCTTTGCATAGGGGAAAAACTTGAAGAGCGTGAACAGGGCAGCCTTTATGCTGTACTTGAGCGGCAGCTGACGGCTTTTTTTGAAGCCAGACCCGACGGTATGGCTGGTGAAACCCTGCCGGGGCGCTTGGCCATCGCCTATGAACCCGTGTGGGCCATAGGTACAGGCAAGGTGGCTGGCCCTGGTGAAGTACGTGAGGCGCACGGCGTTACGCGGGCCTTGCTTGAAAGATTTGTGGGTGATTCCGGCAAAAAACTGCCGATTTTGTATGGCGGCAGCGTAAAACCGGATAATGCCGGAGCACTTATCGCCCTTGACAATGTGGATGGTCTTTTGGTAGGAGGAGCCTCTTTAGAGGCGCAAAGCTTCTTACAAATTATCGGGGCCTGATGCCCAACTTCTGGCGCGCCATCGGGCTGTGGCCGGACGGCGAGGAGGAATACGTGCAGACTCTTATTCTTACGCTGCATATCATTGTATGCGTGTTGCTTGTTATCCTTGTACTCCTGCAGTCGGGCAAGGAGGGCATGGGCGTCATATTCGGCGGAGGCAATACTTCTGTTTTCGGCAGCGGCGGCGCTGGCGGCATACTTGCCAAGCTGACCACGCTCATGGCCGTGATATTTGTCATCACTTCGCTGAGCTATACCTATGTGAGCAGCTCGCGCCCCAGCAGCGAATCTACAATTCTTAACGTGAAGATTGAGGATCCCGTTGCGCCGAAACCGGCTCCTGCGCCGATTGAGTCGGCACTTCCCGGCACGACCGCGCCGGCTGAAACCCAGAGTGCTCCTGCCGAGGTTCCGGCAGCGCCTGCGGGACAATAAGACTTTCTCCCGATCAAACTGAAAAGCCGCGGCGTGCCGCGGCTTTTTTTTCAGGCAATTTCTAGCAGGAGGTGAAATGTGAGCAACTCCGAATCGTTTGGCGAAAACCCTTTTCGTTCTCTTGCTGCCGGAAAATTTCCGGACAAAGATAAAAAGCGTCAACCTGGCAACGGCTTCGCTCAGGACAGGTCGCGTCGTATCAGCCATGCCGGCCTGTCCAGAGGGCAGACCGCAACGGCTGGTGGCAGCCTCGATACCGAAGATTGCGAGCTTTTTTTGAATGCTGTTGGTCTGGTCTGTCCTGCGGGAAAAGGTGGCGCAAAAAGAAAGAAAAAAAACACGGAGCACTCTGGCACGTTTCTTTTTGAGGAGCACTGTTCTTTGCCATGCCAACAGTCCACAAACAAAGGCAAAAAAAATAATTCGGTCATATGTGCTGCTGCTCGAAAAAATTCTTCTGAACCGGAAAAAAACTCGTTGCAGGGCCGTGGGCTGGAGAGGCCGGGTATGAAAAAAAATATCGGCAAGCCCGGTCATACCTGCAAAATTAAGGAAATTTGCGCAGATGCGGCTGAAGAGAATGGTAATTCCAGCCGAAGCGAAGATGAAGACGCCATTTTTATGCAGGCCATGGGGCAGGTGCAACCCCTTCAAGGCCGTGGCCGCGACATTGCCCCTGCTCCTGAGGCAGGAACTCCGCCACCGCAAGGGCAGCTTAGCTTGCAGGACTTTATGGAGGGCAAACTGGAATTTGCCCTGTCCTTTACGGATGAATACATTGAAGGTCATGTGGTCGGGCTTGACCAGATGATAATGAACAAGCTGCGGGCAGGTTCGCTCAGCCCGGAAGGCCACCTTGATCTGCACGGCCTTAACGCCGTACAGGCCTTTGAAGCACTGCGAGGTTTTTTACGTGGCAGTTGGTATAAAGGATTGCGTACCGTCCTGGTCGTTCCCGGGCGTGGACGCAATTCGCCTGACGGCATCGGCATCTTGCGCGAAAAGCTGAAACTCTGGTTGACCCAGGAACCACTCAAAAGGGTCGTGCTGGCATTCTGCACGGCGCAGCCACATGACGGCGGGCCTGGCAGCGTTTATGTACTACTGCGGAAATATCGCAAAAAAGGACGTATTTACTGGGAACGATTGCCAGCGGATTCCGACCTGTATTAGGGCAGATAATTCTTGAACAGTCTTTGGCTAGCTCGAGGCGGTTACAATACAACGGGCTGGCCCGTACGTGACTCCCATTATCCAGCACGGGCCGGTATCGCTGGTGGCAGTGGCGGCGTGGAGAGAGAGCCGAACGAAGAGAAGAAGCCCCGCAACCCTCGCCGGCTGCATGATAATTAAAAATCCAGGGAGGCTCTCCAGAAAGAGTGCAAAAAGGGCTTCGGAGGGGGACAGGTCCTGGCAGACTTCTTTTGCCGCCCACCGGGTGACCGGTCCAAACGAAAACAGGGCGGGAACTTCAAGCGTTAATTGCCTCGGGATTATTTTATGCAGGCAGGCGGCAGTATGCAGCGAGGCGGCGGGCATGAAAGCTGTACCCGGGGAAAACGGAATTAGGCACGATGTTACCGGTATGATTGACAGGTTTCTGGTCGTTGGCTCTGTCTTGATTTGCAGCGCTTGCGACAATGATACATGCACTCTGGAACTATTCGCTACACAGTCTTTTGGGCCTGCCAGCGGCGCATATCCTGTCCAGCAGCCTGTCGTAATAAGGATCATCCTGTTCGATACACATGTGCCGTTGATAGCGCATACGGGTGCGTGCAACCATAAATTGGAGCTTTTGCATCTGCCGTACACGTTCCTGCTCGTCTTCACATTGATCCAGCAGATCAACCAGCCGGTTCAGCTCTTTGCGCTCCGCCAATTCCGGAGGCAGATAACCGGCATTTCGCAGAATTTTGTAGGCCATGCGTAAGTCTTCCGGCACATGGCTCATATCTTCAAGTTCAAGAGGGCGCCCTTGCCCCGGCAGGTTATCAAAGGCCCCTCGGGACCGCGCCTCCTCGATACGCCGCTCGGCAATGAACTGGAGGGCGGACCATGGGTTGCCGTTAGCCACGGCTGTTTTTTCCTTCGGCGTGTTTGTCGGGGCTTTCGCCTTGCTCTGCGCTTCCGGGTTGTGCACCCCAGAGTTTTTTCCATTCCATAAGTGTTTTAAGGGCATCAAGAGGGCTTAATTCTTCCGGTTCGATCTGGCGCAGTAACTCTATCACGGGATGCTCGGATCGTGGAGGAGCCGCCTGCAGAACAGGCATGTCTTCTTCGGGGCCGGTCTCAGGCAGGTCAATGCCAGGCAGGCATACGGCCGAAACAACCGCTTTTCGCGCTACATCACGTCCGCGTTCAAGATTTGCCAGAATGGCTCTGGCACGCTGCACTACGGGGCCGGGTACGCCAGCCAGTCTTGCCACTTCAACGCCATAGCTTCTGTCAGCAGGGCCGGGAACGAGCTTGTGCAGGAAAAGAATATCACCGCTGTACTCGCTGATGGCAATGTTCATTGTAAAAACGCCATCTACCCGGCCTTCAAGGGCAGTAAGTTCGTGGTAATGTGTGGCGAAGAGGGTGCGTAACTCCCCTTGGGCGCGACGGGAAAGATCTTCGACCATGGCCCATGCCAGAGCCACTCCGTCATAGGTGCTGGTGCCGCGGCCTATTTCATCCAGAATAATGAGGCTGCGCTTTGTGGCCTGACGCAGAATGCGCGCAGTCTCCATCATTTCCACCATAAAGGTGCTCTGCCCCTGTGCCAGGTTGTCAGAAGCACCTACGCGGGAAAAAAGTCTGTCCACAAGGCCAAGGCGGGCAGATGTGGCAGGAACCATTGACCCCATCTGTGCCAGAAGGCATATGATGGCTACCTGACGCAACACGGTGGATTTGCCCGCCATGTTGGGACCGGTAAGCAGGCACAGGCGGCGCTTTTCATCCAGCCTGAAATCATTGGGGACAAAATTGGCGCGCCCGATCATGGCTTCTACCACAGGGTGTCGCCCTTCGCGGATGGTCAGGTTGCCGTCAGTTTCAAGCCCGGGCCTGCACCAGTTGTTCAGGCGGCCTACCTGCGCAAGGCTTTGCCAATAATCCAGATGTGCTATCAGCTGAGCCATGTGGGCGATACGTTCCCGCTGATCGGCCATATGCTGGCGCAAATTCTGAAACAGGGTATATTCCAGCGCCTTGCGTTTGTCTGAAGCGGAAAGCAGCTCTTCTTCAAGATTCTTCAGGGCCTCAGTGGTAAAGCGCTCGGCATTGGCAAGGCTTTGGCGGCGGATGAAGTGGTAAGGCACAGTACCGCTGTGGGCGGCCCGTGACACTTCAAAGTAGTAGCCAAACACACGGTTATAGCCCAGCTTGAGCTTGGCAATGCCCGTGGTTGACTGTTCTTCGGCCAGCATGGCTTGCAGTTTTTGTTCGCCGTGCTCGGCCAGGTCCAGCAGTCTGTCCAGCTCGGCGTTATAGCCGCTTTTAAAGAGGCCTCCGTCAGTAATGACCGGTGGCGGGTTGTCTACAAGGGCGCTTTGCAGAAGTTGTGCGCAGTCCTCCATAGCGTCCCAGGTCTTGAGAAGCTCGGTCAGGGCGCGGGGCTGCGTAAGGCCGTTTTCTTGCGAAGTGTTTTCTGAGGCGTCTTTTTCCTGATCCGGGCGCAGCAAGAGAGACGTTGTGGGTTCGATAAGAGCTGTAAAAACTTGCGGCAGGGCAGCCAGGCTGTTGCGCAGGGCTATAAAGTCGCGTGGGCTGCCCTGATTGAGGCTGATGCGCGTGGAAAGGCGTTCCATATCATATACGCCGTTAAGAGCTTCGCGCAGTGCGGTCCGGCGGCCGTCATCGACATAGAACCATTCCACAGCGTCCTGGATACGAACTATGGGGGAAATTTCCCGCCAGGGGTGGCGCAACATGTCTTCCAGCAGGCGGCCGCCCATCGGCGTCATGGTCTCATCCAGCACATGGCGCAAGGTTCCCTTGCCCTTGCGCCCGTTCAGGCGGGTGAAAATTTCCAGATTGCGCTCTGTAACTTCATCGATAATAAGTCTGCGGCTCAAATCCAGGCGCAGGAAGGGCTGCAGGTGTTCAGGGCTGCGCATTTGTGTTTGCGCAAGGTATGCAAGCAATGCGCCGCACGCGCGCATGATTTCCTCACGGCCTTCAAGCCCAAGAGCGGCGGCTTCACGCACTCCTTGCGCAGCCAGCACACGTTCGGTAGAGCGTTTGAGATCAAAACGGCTTAGCGGCAGGCGCACAAGGCGTATACCCTCAAGCAAAGTGCGGGCGGGTGGTTGGAAACCTTCAGGCACAAGAAGTTCGCGGGGGGCCATTTTTAGCACCCACTGCCATAGCTCTGTCTGTCGTCTGAAATCCACGCCTGACCATTGACCGGTGGAAACGTCCAGCCATGCAAAACCGCCCTTTTCAGCGTCGCTTCCGGGGCAGAGTGCGCCAAGGTAGTTATGGCTTTTGGTGCTCAGGTTGGCGTCATCAAGGACGGTTCCGGGAGTCTTGACGCTGGTTACAGCTCTTTTCACCAGTCCCTTTGAGGTTTTGGGGTCTTCTACCTGATCGCAGATGGCAATATGATAGCCTTTGTCCACAAGCTGCGCCACGTACGTGTCTACGGCATGCCAGGGAACACCGCACATGGGGATGGGATTGTTCGGGTCCCTGCTGCGGCTGGTGAGGGTTATCTGCAGTTCACGCGCCGCAAGTTCTGCATCGTCAAAGAAAAGCTCATAAAAGTCGCCCATGCGATAAAAAAGCAGAGCATCAGGGTAGTCGGCCTTGATGCTCATGTAGTGTTCAAACATGGGGGTCATCTTGAAAGTGGGGTCAGACATGGCAGTGCTTTATGGCAAAAGGGAGTGTGAGATCCGCGTGAGCAACAGCGGAGCAGCCAGCATATATCGCGTGGCCTGCTCCGCTGTTCGACACCGCCGTGATTTTTCAGCAGTGCCCGGAAAACAGAAACGGCTATTGCTTGTCAGGGTCAGGAGCAAGGGATTCTTCCGCGGTTGAAACCGGCCTGGCTACAGTCGGAGCCGGCTGCACGGCATCGGTTTTTTCCTTGTTCCGATGAAAAAAGCTCCGCTTTGCAGTTTCCATGTCGGCCTTTTTGCGCAGTTGGGCCATTTCGCGTTCAAGGCTGCTGATGTGCCATTTGTGCTTCATCAGGCGGGCCGAGAGGTTCAGCTTGTCCCATACAAGGAAGCTCAGGGTGAGCAGCGCGCCCAGGGCGAAAGCTACAATCACCAGAAAATAGAACGGCAGCGGAATGGAATGCATGGGCGGAATAAAGAAAAGGTGAAGCGTCAACACCATGTCCTGCGAAAGAGGCCCCTGATTCTGAAAAAAGAACACAAGGGCAAGAAAAAAGACGATGGCCAGCAAGAGAACCTTGATATACCGCATAGACACACTCCTCTCAGGCTAAAGCTATCTCAAAAAATTCACGGGCTTTTTGAGAATGCCGCCCGCCCATGAGGGGCACAGCTTGCGCTCTCCAGCCGAATTTTTTACGCCGCCCGGCGTAAAAAACACTTCCTTCGCCACTGATTCCGTCAACTGTTCCGCTGCGGACTGCAACCTTCCTGATGGGGCGAGGAACCGGCGCTGTATGGCTCCCCAGCCAAAGCGCCATTCGTGAAATATGGTTTCAACGCCGCATAGCTGCGGCTTAGGTGTTCAGGCATTGTACGCACTTCGTCAAAGACCGCCATGAAGGACGAGTCTCCGTTCCAACGCGGGACCAGGTGAAAATGCATGTGTTCCCTGATTCCAGCTCCGGCAGCTTCGCCCTGATTGAGGCCGATATTGATACCTTCACAGTTAAAGTGTTTCTTTAATATTGTGGCGCATATTTGAAGAAGATCCATAATTTCATGGGTTTCAGTAGTGTCCAGGTCGGCAATGTTCATGACATGCCTGTAAGGACAAACCATAAGATGCCCGTTATTATACGGAAATTTGTTCATGATGACAAAGGCATGCCGCCCCCTGTAAAGGACGAGGCGCTGTTCGTCCTCCTGGGGGCCGGCGGGAAGACAGAACACACAGGTGTCCGGCTTTGGTCCAAGAATGTACTCAATACGCCAAGGTGCCCACAATTGTTTCATAGTTTTTTTCTATACACCGCCTGATCATCAGGAGCAAGCGGAAAACCAGTCTGGCATAAAATGTTGATTGTAATATGAGCAATATATTCAATACATTATGCGTGCAATAAATTCAATCAAAGTGAGTTGTCCGCAAGGATATGCCCGCGCGAAAACCGGCTTGATCAATTGTTGCGCTTGGCTGCTGCAAGCTTTTTTCCTTCGTCTTTTGTTCTGTTGCGGGCCAGACTGCGTGCAAGGGCCAGTTGTTCTTCCCGCCCCGGCGTCTCGCCGTCAAGCTTGGCCTGAAGCACCGCGCGCAGTATTTGGCTGAAAAGAGGTCCGGGCGACAGACCCATATTTTTGAGATCCTCGCCGGTGATGTCCACTTTTTCGTGACGCCACTGGGTAATATAGCGGGACAGATTTTTTTGCAGCCCCTCGTCGTTGGTTTCGGCCATAAGGTAGAGCAGGGATTCCAGCGACAGGGGGGCCAGCAGCCCATGAAGGACGCTCACCTTGAACTCCTGCATGCCTTGGCGTTTTTGTCGGCTTTCCAGGCGTCCTCTCACGGTGCGCATCTGTTCCCGTTGACCAAGGATATCGTTTCTTTTGTTCTCAGGTAGCCCCATCCGGCGGTAAAGTACGGATGTTTCCACATAGGGCAGGCCATGGCAAAGCCCGAGAAAGTATACGAGCCAGGGTTGAGGCATTTTTTCAAAGTATAAAAGGCGGTACCAGGACAGCATGTCCTGAAGTTCTTCGAGGATCTTTCTCTTCCCTGGCGTAAGCGCCAACTGTTGTGCGATGGCCGGCAGTATACCCAGTTGGTCCAACCGTTCAAGGCAGGCCAGTGGGTTCTCTTCATCACAAATCAGCTTGAATTCATGAAAAAGCCGCGGCCCGCTGAGCCTGTCCATCAGCTTGAGCCCCATAGCATTTTTAATAAGCTTTTCTGAACCTGCCCCTATACGAAAATCATAGCGCTGTTCAAAACGCACGGCCCGCAGGCAGCGTGTGGGGTCTTCAACAAAGCTCAGGGTATGAAGTACGCGTATAATGCGCTCTTTTATATCTCTTTGGCCGCCGAAAAAGTCCACGAGCTGTCCGAATGGAGTGCTGTCCAGACGCACCGCCAAAGCATTTATGGAAAAATCACGCCGGAACAGGTCCATTTTAATGGAAGACAGCTCCACTGTAGGCAAGGCAGCGGGATACTCATAATACTCAAGCCGGGCGGTAGCCACATCAATACGCGATTCGCGGCCTTCGGCATCTTTGAAGATGACTACCGAAGTCAGAAATTCCTGATGTTCGCGCACTCTGCCACCAAGCTCTGCGGCCAGGGCCTTGGCCAGGGCAATGCCGTTGCCCTCTACCACCAGGTCGATATCCTGATTGGCCCTGTTGAGCAGAAGATCACGAACAAAGCCGCCTACAGCATAGACGGGCAGGCCCAGGTCACGACCAAGCCGGCCTGCCAGATGGAGCAGGTTTTTGGCAGAAGCGGGCAAACGGTCCTGTATGAGCTTGCCCACATGTCGCTCCTTGCTGGAGGAATGCTTCAGAACGGGCAGGTTTCCGGGTTCGTGGGCGAAAACATTGATAAGGTCGGTACGCGTCACAACGCCGATGACATCTTCATTTTCGACAATCGGTACCAGGCGTTGTCGTGCGCCGACAATGGCTGCGGTAAGGTCTTTGAGCACCGCTTCCGGCGGCAGGGTTTGGATGCGCCGTTGCATATAGTCTTCCACTCTGGCGTTTCCAAGCCCGTGGGCGCTGGCGCGCGAGGCAGTCTGGGCGTCCAGTAGCCCCTCGCACCTGCGTGTACCGGGTATGAAGACAGGTACTGCCTTGAGGCCGAAGTGCAGCATCAGTTCATCTGCCTGACGTATGGTCGCTGTGGATTCCACACCTACAGCAGGGGATGACATGTATTCGCGCGCTGTCTTGTCAGGCTGTGCCTGTGCGTAGAGCTGCCTCAGAATGGCGTCGCGCACTTCATGCAGGGTCATGTGCCGCACAGAGGCCGATGCCGCATAGACATGCCCGCCGCCGCCCAGAGCCGCGCAGATATCGCCCACGTTGACAGTATCGCTGCGGCTGCGGGCCACAACCTGTATACGATCTCCCATGAGGCCGATGGCAAAAAGGACAATGAATTTCTCCATTTCCATAAGCCGGTGCGCAAGATAGGCAAAGTCGCCCAGATAATGCTCCATGGAGGCTTCGGCCAGAACCACTTGGGTTCCGTTAATGGTGTAGGACTGTGCCGATTCCAGAAGGCTGTTGAGCGCCTGTATATGCAGGCTGGTCAGCTCATGGGCAGCCAGATCATTTATGCGGTTGACTTCCATGCCCTGACCAAGCAGCCATGCGGCAGCTTCAAAGTCCGCCGTTGTGGTGGATGAGTAAGTGAAGGAGCCGGTGTCGCCATAAATGCCGAGTCCCAGCAGGGTGGCATCTTCTGCTTCAAGGCGGATTCCGGCTTCGCGCAGGTGCTGCACTATAAGGCTTGTGACAGAACCTATAGAGGCAAAATATAGCCTGTCGGGGGTGATGTCGTCGCCGGATTCCGGATGGTGATCCCATATTTCCACATGTACATCCGGTCGATCCAGCAAGGGGGCCACATGGCTGACCCTGCCGCGCTGGCGCGTATCCACCAGTACCAGTCGGTCAAATGAATCCCAGTCCAGCTCCGCGCTGGCGGCAAAATTATAGGCTCTGGTATCAAGAGTGGCGTAAAGTTTTTGCAGTCCACGTTCCTGACTGCCCGGAAAAAGCAGCACGTGCGGGCTGTACAGGTGGCGGGCGGCCAGCATGGCGGCGAAGGCGTCAAAGTCCGCATTGGCATGGCAGGTTATCAGCGTGGCTTTGGCAGCACTCACATGGCTCACATCTGGCTCCTGGGGTGGAATTTGCGGTGGATGCTACGCAGGCGCTCTGCCTGTACATGGGTATATATTTCTGTGGCGCTGATGTCGGCATGACCGAGCAGCAATTGCACCGCCCGCAGGTCCGCGCCGCCTTCAAGCAGGTGTGTGGCAAAAGAATGACGGAATGTATGGGGAGAAACCGGGCGGCGTATGCCTGCCTCCAGAGCGTATTTTTTTACCATCTTCCAGATATACTGCCGTGTCAGCGCACGGCCGGAACGATTGACGAAAAGCTGGTTGCCTGTGGGTGAAAAAGCCGGGCGCCAATCACGGATGTAATTTTCAAGCATGTTCTGCATAAGATCATGCAGCGGCACAAGGCGTTCTTTGGCTCCCTTGCCGAAAACACGTACCAATCCGCGCTGAAGGTCCAGATCGGGCAAACACAGATCGCACAGTTCAGACACCCGCAGGCCAGCGGCATAGAGCAGTTCGAGTATGCAGCGGTCGCGCTGGCCGCCCCTGTCACGCAGATCGGGCCGTGCCAGCAGGGATTCCATTTCATCCCGGCTCAGTACTTCGGGCAGGTGTTGGGGCAGTTTTGGATTGTCCAGCAATTGCGCAGGATTATTTTTTATGGCGTTTTCCTGTACGGCAAAATCAAAAAAAGCCCGCAATGCTGAAAGGCGGCGCGCCAATGTCCGTCCTGTGTTCTGCCGGGCGCGCAACCATGCCAGATAGAGGAAAATTTCCTGTTCATCTGGTTGGGGGCTTACTGCTTCGCCCTGGGCCAGTTCCTGACGAAAAAGGAAAAAATTTTCAAGGTCTTGCCCGTAAGAGGCAACGGTCTGGGGCGACAGCCCCCGTTGGGCCAGCAGATAATCCTGCCATAGCGGCAACAGAGGGGCCAGCGGACAGAGGAATGATGGGGCCGTGTCTTGTTTGATCATACGCGTATGCTAGCCGCCTTGTGCCGGACGGGCAAGTTTTTTACATGTTCCCAACCGGATGCGGTACAAAAGGTTTGTGCAGAGGCTTTTGTTCCTTTTGCGCCTGTGCTATCCACAGCGGCATATTGATGAGGCCGGAGTCGCTCGCGCTTGAAATGTCTGCAGGGATTTGAACATATCGTTGCCGCAGAGTGGACGCAGCCAAATTTGTCCGCTGTACGCGATTCGTCCAAGCGTTTATGTCCTAACGAGCATCCATGGGAAGGGGAAGACATATGCCCGAAAATTCGCCGGGAAAAGAATTCCAGGCTTACGTATGCCTTGGATCCAACTGCGCAAATGCGGAAGAGATGCTGGTACGTGCCCGGCAGAAGTTGGCCGCCTTGCCGCGCATGCGTACAGGAGCAGCGTCGCCTCTCTACTGCACCGAACCACAGGGCTACGCGGACCAGTCCTGGTTTTTCAACCAGGTGATAGAGCTTTTTCCCGGTGCCTCCTGGACGCCGTGTTCTCTTGTGGATGCCCTGCTGGATATTGAGGCAGATCTTGGCCGGGTGCGCAGCGCTGATCCGGCGCTACGCTTCGGACCGAGAGCCATTGATGTCGATCTGCTGCTGTTCGGGCAGATAGGCAGCGAAAACCCTCACTGCCTTGTGCCGCATCCCCGCCTGACCCAAAGGGCTTTTGCCCTTGTACCACTGCTTGATGTTGCCCCGCATGCCGTTATTGACGGTTTGCCCGCAACGGAATGGCTCGCGCGCCTACAGTACAAAAAGGAAGGGCAGAGAATTTTTCAGTGACTGGAAGAGGGGCCTGTGATAATCTTGTCCACGGCTTTCATGAATATTGTCGGAAGCCGCACAAGAGCCGTACGTGCCCGTGCCCTGCACGGACCTAAGGAGCATGACAGATGTGGAAGTGGCTAATTCTTATTCTGGCGGGCTACGCCCTTTATCGTCTTTTTGCCAATGACGTGCTGAAAAAGAAAAAAGAAAACAAAGAGGATAACGCTGCCGAGATGGAGCGCAAGATAGCTGCGGGCGAAATGGTCAAAGACCCCGAATGCGGAACCTATGTTGCCGTTGAGGGTAATATTTCCGTGCGTGACGGAGAGACCATCCATCGTTTCTGTAGCTACGAATGTCGCGACAAATTTTTGCAGCGCCTTGAAGAGAGCGGCCGCGAACTTCCCCCACGCGAATAAGGCGCGATATATCTGTATAGTTCACGGGTGAAAAAACGGCCGACGGGCTGTTTTTCACCCGTGTTTTGCGTTCCGATTTCCTGCACGTCTCTGGTTCAAGGATTTTTATATCGCGTGCCATGGGCTATAGCTCCGGGTACTTGCCAGGCGGACCTTTCATGGGCAGTTTCAACGGGACTACCCGGTGTGCGGCCGCAGCATTGCCTTTCGCCAACGCCGGTTTCAGCGTAACACGGCATTGATTCTGCCGAAATGGCATTTTCGTCACAATGACCATTGTGAGATGTGAAGTATTCCAAAATTAATCTGCTCCAGGTGGACGCCGGGCATGCCCGGCGTCCACCTGATCGGTTCGGCAACCACTCTGTGTGTTCAACGCGGGTTTGTCATTGGTTTGGTAAAAGCAGTCTATGTCACACCGCAAAGTTTTTTGGCAAAGTCAGACTGGTCCTGAAGGTCTCCAAGCCGCAGAATACCTTGCTCTCGCGCCAGTTCTCTAGCTATGGCCATAAAAAGGCGGATGCGGTTCAGCTGATTGGCCTCACTGCTGCCCGGGTCATAGTCAATAGCCATTATATTGGCCTGGGGCGCCATCCGGCGTACAGTTTTGAATATTCCGCGGCCTACCACATGGTTGGGCAGGCAGCCGAAGGGTTGCAGGCAAAGAATGTCTTTTGCGCCGTGGTTAAGAAATTCCAGCATTTCCGCAGGTAAAAGCCAGCCTTCGCCCGCGGCATTGCCCAATGAAAGCATGGTTTCGCCCATGCGTGCCAAGGTGTCCACATGGGCCACCGGCATGACTCTTTCTGCCAAAGATGAGCGGCCAAGGGCCTGCCGCATACTTTTACGCAGACTTTCCACCTTTCTGATTATCAGAGCGCTGCCAAGGGCATCCAGGGCGCTGCCGCCCTGGCGCTGCCAGTCGTATATGGAATCCCGCAAGCAATAGAGCATGAAGTTTGTGATATCCGGCAAAAGCGGCTCGCCACCTTCCTGACGGATGATATCAACGATATGCCGATTGGCATCCGGGTGATAGGTGAGCAGAATTTCACCCACAACCGCAACGCGCGGACGGCGTCCGGAATCCAGGGGTATCTGTTCAAAATCTCGTACAAGACGCTCCATGCTGTGGCGGAATGCCCTGTCATCACCCTGCCTCACTATGGGCGAAAGAACGCGCAGCCAGTGGGCTGTCCGGTCTTCTGTGTCACCGGGGCGCCGTTCATAGGTCTGGGTAAAAAGCGAAAGGCGTTGCAGCATGTCTCCCCCGAGCATGCCAAGCAGCATGCGGTGGAGCATGCCGCGGCTGGGCCTGAAACCGGGATGTCCCTCTGTTCCCGAGGCGCTCAGGGTAAGGATGGGGACAGAATCCATGCCGCATTCCAGCAGCGCCTTGCGTAGCAGGGCCGGATAATTGCTGGCGCGGCAGGGACCGCAGGTTTGAGAGAGCAAAAGCGCCACGCGCTGCGGATCATATTCACCGCTTTGCAGGGCGTGCAGCAGTTGGCCTATGGCCACTATAGCGGGGTAACAGGCATCATTATTTACATACGCCTGTCCAAGGCTGATAGCCTCGGGACTTACATGGGGCAGCAGCTTGATGCTGTGGCCGCTGCCTGCGACGCCTTCCGTGATCAGGGGAAAATGCAACGGGGCCATCTGCGGGACAAGAATGAGCCGTGACTGGGCGTCTTTTTTGGCAAAGACAGGCGGGGGTGGCGGAGCTGCGTGGACGGCGATCTGTTCGTCTCGCCCCTGGGCCACAGCCAGCAGGGAGCGGATGCGGATGCGCGCCGAGGCCAGAGCGTTTCCTTCATCCATTTTGATCAGGGTGTACAGCTTACCGCATTCCTGCAACTGCTCGCGCACCTGGTCTGATGTGATGGCATCAAGTCCGCAGCCGAATGACGTAAGCTGTACAAGCTCAACGCGGGCTTTCCCGTGTTCCGCCTGCCCCGCCCACGCCGCGGCACGGTAAAGTCGTGCGGGATAGGTCCACTGGTTTCGTACACGCAGGCCAGGTAATGAAGCTTGCTGAAGCCATGTCCGGGGCAGGCAGTCTTCGCTCAAAACAGTGGCTCCAAGCGAGGCGATGAAATCCGGCAGGCCATGATGCACCTGAGGATCGGCATGGTAAGGCCGTCCTGCCAGAATAACCAGTGTGCCTCCCTGGCGGCTTGTCGCGCCGTACAGTTTTTTTGCTTCTTGCCGGAGTTCATTCAGGTAATTTTCCTGCTCGCGCCGTGCGGTTTTTATGGCGGCCCGCACTTCTCCCCTGGGCAGGCCCATTTCCTGGCAAAGATTGCGGACCAGGGAGGCGGTATGGTTGAGGTTGACGAAGGGGGCGTACATGGCGACCTTGCCGGCGGCAAGGTCGGGCAGGTTTTCACGCACAACCTGGGGGTAGCCACAGGCAACGGGGCAGGAAAACGCATCACACATTTCGTCAAACTCTTTGGATTCACGCGGAATGCAGGGCAGAAAAACATGCTTTACACCAGCCTCAATAAGGGCAAGCACGTGTCCATGCGCCAGCTTGGCCGGGTAGCAGACACTCTGCGAAGGCACAGAGGCCAGCCCACGGGCGAACAGGGCGCGATTTGTGGGAGGGGAAAGCTCCACCCTGTAGCCAAGCTCGGTAAACAGGGTGAACCAGAAGGGGTAATGCGAATAAACTGTGAGTACACGCGGTATGCCCAAGATGCCGCGCGGGGCATTTTCCACGGGCAGCGGCTCATAGTTGAACAGGCGACGGTACTTCCAGTCATAAATATTGGGGGCCTTTTGAGCTTTTTTGCTGGCGTTGTTGGCGAACTTGTCGCAACGATTGCCTGAAAAGTGCCGTTCGCCATGTGAAAAGCGCGTTTCAGTGAGAAGGCAGTTGTTGCCACAGTCGCGACAGCGAAAACTGCGGCTGCGCATCTCAAGGCCGCGTATGCGTTCGGCTGTGATGGGCGAATGGTGCTTTTCATGAGCAGGCCGGGCTTCAATGGCAGTCAGGGCAGCGCCATAAGCCCCCATAAGGCCGGATGAAACCGGGCGGTGCACAGGGTGGCCGAGGGTGCGCTCCATAGCACAGAGCAGGGCATCATTGAGAAAAGATCCCCCCTGTACCACCACATGCTGGCCCAGTTCATCCACATTTTTTATGCGCAAGACCTTGTCCAGAGCATTGCGCACAACTGAGTAACACAGGCCCGCGGCAATGTCGGCGGCCTTCATGCCTTCTTTTTGTGCCTGGGTAACCTTGGAGTTCATGAACACCGTGCAGCGCGATCCGAGATCCGCCGGGTGCTCGGCGTAAAGGGCCGCCTGAACAAATTCGTCCATATTCATGCCAAGCCCTATGGCGAAGCTTTCAAGAAAAGCTCCGCAGCCGGCAGAACAGGCTTCATTAAGGCTCACGTTGGTTATGACGCCGTTTTCAGCCTTGAGGCACTTCATGTCCTGCCCGCCAATATCAATGACGTAGCTGACTTCCGGCACAATGCGGTGGGCCGCCTTGAAGTGCGCCAGGGTCTCAACGGTTACACAGTCCAGCTTCAAGGCCGCTTCGGCAAGCTGCGCGCCGTAGCCTGTGGCTGCCGTACCCGCAAGCCAGGCCTGCGGCGGAATCTGTTCAAGCATGTCTGCCAGGGGCGGCAAAAGAACCTGTAGCGGGTTGCCGCCATTGGATACGTAACATGACGCAAGCAGGCGCTGCTGACTGTCCATAAGGGCGGCTTTGACTGTGGTGGAACCCAGGTCAAGCCCGAGATATAAGGGGCCTTGGGCTTCGCTGAGAGCTGCCCGTGGCAGCTTGTCGTCAGAATGGCGCTTTTTGAAGATTTCGTATTCGTTCTGGTGGGAAAAAAAGCGGGGAAGGGCCTTGGTAAGCGGACTAGCACGCTCGCGTGACAGGCTACGGGCTTGCCCAGCCAGGGCATCCAGACGCACCAGCGACATTTCAGCCTGCATGCCTGCCACGCACAAGGCTGCTCCGTGCGCAGCCGCGCACTGGGCATGGGGCAGATGGGCGATTTCTTTTTCGTCCAGACTGAGCGCCTTGACGAAAAGAGTTTTTAATTCCGGCAGAAAATGCAGAGGCCCGCCGAGAAAAGCCACTGTTCCCTCGATGGGGCGGCCACAGGCCAGCCCGCCAATGGTCTGTTCCACCACGGCCTGGAAGATGGAGGCGGCAATATCTTCGCGCGCCACCCCGCCATTCAGAAGGGGGACTATATCGGTCTTGGCGAAAACGCCGCAGCGCGATGCAATAGGGTAAAGGGTGGTGTGGCGCGATGCCAGCTCGTTGAGGCCCTGCGCATCTGTATTGAGCAGACGGGCCATCTGGTCGATAAAAGCGCCTGTGCCGCCCGCGCAGGATTCATTCATGCGCAGTTCCACATCCTGCCCCAGATAGAGCAGTTTGGCGTCTTCACCCCCCAGTTCCACAGCCACGCTGGTATGCGGGGCGGCGGCAGCCACGGCCCGGGCCGTGGCAAGCAGCTCCTGCACGAAAGGCAGGCCAAGCGCTTCGCCAAGGTCCAGAGCGCCCGAGCCAGTAATGGCACATCGCACTGGTAATAAAGGATATTTTTGTGCCAGCTCGTCTAGAAGGGCAGACAGGGTGGCCCTGACAGCGGTTCCGTGACGACGATACATGGTTTCAATAACCATGCCCTCGGCGTCCAGAAGTGCCAGTTTGACAGTGGTGGAACCTATGTCCAGACCAAGAAATGCCGCAGGATGTGGAGACACAAATAAGTCCTCACATTTCTGTGTGTTAATGGGGATAGACAAATCGAACCTTTCATAAGGAAAATCCTTGATTGTGGAAAAGCCGTGATATTTTCCAGCTATACAATTAAGATATACTGCAAGCTACGTTAAATACAAGCCCCCGGTTGCCACAAAAAACGCCGTGCCTTCTGCAAGGGCGGTTAATCCGGTCCCTGCGCAAAAGGCACGGCGTGAGCATTGTCACAGATACTTTTATTGGGCCATGGACGCCTCGAGACGGCTGGTGATGTTGTCACGTATCCATTTGGGATCAAGCCATTCGAGGGGGGTCACTTCAACACCGCCCACCATTATGCCGAAGTGCAGATGGTCACCGAAAGCGAGGCCGGTGGTTCCCGTATGCCCTATGGTTTGGCCTTTTTGCACCACATCGCCCGCGTTGACCATTGAGTCGTTAAGGTGAGAGTAGAGGGACATGAGTCCAAGGCCGTGGTCAATGACCACAATATTGCCGTAAATGCCCAGGTCTCCGCTGAATATTACGCGACCGCTGTTAGCGGCAGGCACGTCATCATTGCGAACGGAGGCGAGGTCAAAGCCCAGATGGTAGGATTCGCCCACAAGCTTGCCCTGGTAATTATAAAAGCGGTGGTCTGCGTATCCGGCGCGCGGGGCAGAGCGGGGCATGCGCTGGAAAACGCCACTCCACAACATGGCCGATGCCGTATCCTTGCTGATATTGCGCAGATCTTCCACGTTGGCGGCGCGCACCTGATTGTTGATGTACAGGTAGCACTCCAGCGGGTTGGCTGCATTCGGCGCAAGGTGCCGCAGCTTGTTTTCCACACTCAGTAAAAAGTCGTCGCTCAGTTCAAGGCTGTCGCTTTTGAAGGTACGCTCAAAAGCCATAACTGTCAGACGGTTTTTGGTGACGTTGCCCGCCAGGTCGGTGGCTGTAATCTCCACGCTGTTCTTGTAGTCCTTGGCGGTCATAGTGTATGGAAAAGGGAAAAAGCAGATATAGCTGCCGTCTTTTTGCAGGTAGCCCGGCACAAAATAACCGGCTACCAGCACCCCGCTGTTGGTGACGTCTTCGTCAACCGTATACCGCACAACTGCAGCACCGCCACGGCGGACGTTAGGGGGCAGGGTTTTGACGGATATGCGCGGGGGCTGTGTATCCAGGCGCATAGGAAGCTGCACGGTACGGGTGTTGCCCTGCCCGAAACCGGCCAGAGAGCCGTCTGTTGCGCGCACCTCAAGATCAAAGGCTCCCTCACGCAGGTTGGCGTCCTTTAAGGGAACCTCCACAGTGCGTTCGGGCAGGTATTGATCAAAATGTTTGTTGAAAATAACATTGAGCACGTTATTCTTTCGGACTCCAACTGTAACAGAACGAATTCCTGAAGGATCCTTCATGCTGACCTTGAGCACGCTGGCAGGGGAAACTCTGCCGGTGTTGGGCGAAACGTCAATAACAGGCCCTTCAAGGTCCTTAAAGAATGTGTAGCCGCCTACGCCAAGAGCAACGACTACCAAAATACCCAACACTGATGAAAACATACTTTTTTTTCGCATTACAGGCTCCTCATTAAACTCCGTCAAAGCCTTGCATAAAGAAAGCCAAGTTTCAAGGAAAAGTCTGGAACTTTTATAACGTTCCGTTAAAGCCGCAGAGCGCATTGACTTGACGGGCAAAATCTGTTTTCACTTCCGCAGTATGCAACACGCCAAGTACACAGGCCAAAGAGCGCCGGAACGCACACGTAGCCCCATGGTGGACCCCAAACGCCTGCGACGACGCATGGTGCGTGAACAACTTGAAGCCAGAGGCATAAACGATGCCGAGGTGCTGGCCGCCATGTCGGCCGTGCCGCGTCATCTGTTTGTGCAGGAGGCGCTGCGCGCCCAGGCGTATGAGGATACCCCGCTGCCCATCGGCTACGGTCAGACCATTTCACAGCCTTATGTGGTGGCACTGATGAGCCAGTTGCTTGAAGTGCGCCGCGGCATGCGCGTGCTGGAAATAGGCACTGGCTCGGGATACCAGGCCGCGGTGCTCGCGACTATGGGCTGCACTGTCTTTACAGTGGAGCGTTTGCGCGAACTGTACCAGGATACAGGAAATCTCTTGCGGCAACTGGGCCTGCGCGGCGTACACATGCAGCGTCGGGACGGCACGCTGGGCATGCCCGAGGCCGCCCCCTTTGACAGAATCATTGTTACGGCGGGCGGGCCGGAAGTGCCGCGCCCCCTGACAGACCAGCTTGACGAAGGCGGCATTCTGCTTATTCCCGTGGGACCACGCCCCCGAGCACAGCGGCTCATGCGTTTTCGCAAGGAGCAGGGCCGTATGACCGGGGAAGACCTCGGTCCCGCTATTTTTGTGGATCTGGTGGGCGACCACGGCTGGTAGCACGGCCTCTCGCCATCAAAAACAAGGAGATGTCATGGCTTCCTGTTCCTCCTGTTCTTCATCTTCCTCCTGTCCAAGCGCCACGGGCAAGGGTGGAGACGGAAAATGCAGTGACCCTGTCGCCCGGCAGGACAAAATCATCGCCGACAGGCTCGGGCATATACGGCACAAGCTTTTCGTCATGAGCGGCAAGGGTGGGGTGGGTAAAAGTTCCGTCACCGTCAATACTGCCGCAGCCCTGGCCCGGCGTGGTTTCAAGGTGGGCATTCTCGATGTGGACCTGCACGGCCCCAGTGTGCCCAACCTGCTGGGCCTCACAAGCACCGTCGAGATGGACCCCGGCGGCGAGCTTATGCTGCCAGCGACCTATAATGAAAATTTGTCTGTCATTTCTATGGACTCACTGCTGCAGGACAAGGATCAGGCCATCCTGTGGCGTGGTCCGAAAAAAACGGCTGCTATCAGGCAGTTTATTTCGGATGTGAAGTGGGGCGATCTTGATTTTCTGCTTATTGACTCGCCTCCAGGCACTGGTGATGAGCATATGACGGTCATGCAGTCCATTCCTGACGCGCTTTGTGTGGTCGTGACCACACCGCAGGAAATTTCCCTGGCGGATGTGCGCAAGGCCATCAATTTTCTCCAGTATACCAACTCCAATGTTCTTGGCGTTGTAGAAAATATGAGCGGTCTTGTGTGCCCGCACTGTCATCAGGAAATTGATCTTTTCAAGAAAGGCGGCGGCGAAGATCTCGCAAAACGCTACGGCCTCAAGTTCCTGGGGGCCGTGCCTTTGGATCCCACCACTGTAGTTGCTGCGGACCGCGGGGTTCCTGTGGTGTATCTTGAATCGGAAAGCCCAGCCAAAGCTGCCTTTCTTCAATTGGCAGACGCCATTGCCGATGCCTGCGACAACAGCCTGGAGGCTTTGGCCACCTCGCGCTCCTAGGAATGCCCCTGGCCCCGGCTGACACTGATTCGCCGCAGTGCACAAGGCTGTTTTTCAGTAATTTGTGCAAGAAGGTAAAAGCCGGAAAAGCGGGTGGAGTATTTTTTTACAGCAAAAATCTCCCCTGCCGGATTGCGCAAACCCGGCAGGGGAGATTTTTTCTTCTTTTCTCTCGTCTGCTTTTATGTTACTTGGACAAAAATTCTCCGGGAGAGTCAAAATAAATACAATGCTTAACCTTGCTAATAAAATTACGCTGTTACGTATTCTTATGACCCCTCTGGTGGTTTTACTGCTTTACTTTGAAGGTCCAACGGTGTGCAAGATCGCGGCCTTGGCCTTTATTTTTGCCTCAGTGACTGACTGGGCTGACGGTTATGTGGCCCGGCGTTCCAACATGGTTACCAGCATGGGCAAGTTTCTGGACCCGCTGGCCGACAAGGTGCTCATCTGCTCTGTGCTCATCATGTTTGTTCAGCTCGGCTGGACTGAGGCCTGGGTCGTTATCATCATGGTTTGTCGTGAACTTGTAGTCACAGGCCTTCGCGCCATTGCCATTGACGAAGGCATTGTGCTTGCTGCGGACAAGTTCGGCAAGGCCAAGACGATTCTGCAGGTTTTTGCCATTGTTCCCCTGACCCTGCATTATCCCCTGTGGGGTATGGACCCGCAGCCCATAGGGCAGGTCCTGTTGTATGCCGCGCTGGCGCTGGCGCTTATTTCCGGCACCAACTACTGCTATGATTTCTACCGTCGTACCCGCGAACGCAAGGATTCCGGCAAGGCATGAGCACGCTGCAGATACGCCTCAAAAACTGTATCCAGACCATACTGGAGCTGGAGCCGGATATGAAAGCCGGAATGTGGGGGCGCTATTTCGATTCAGAATTGAACTCTCTCAAAGACTACCTTTCTCAGGTTGACCAGATGGATCTGGCTGAAGAGGATGTCCAGCGGCTTGAAAACGCTACCGCGACATTTCTTGCGGAACTGAAACTTTCCCGGAAGGGCAAAACTCAAAAAAGACGGCTTTTGCAATAATGTTCTGGCGTTCTTTCATACTTGTGGTGCTGGGCCTGATCAGTGTAGTGCTTTTCAGTCGCATGGTCTGGGGGCCTACCGGACTGCTTGAGTATCGTGAACTCAAACGGCAGTACGCCGCTCTCGAAAAGCAGATCGCCGGTCTGGATGCGGAAAACATGGCCCTCAGCCGTGAAATCCGCCTTTTGCAGTCTGACAACCAGTATGTGGAGAAAGTCATCCGGCAGCGCCTGCATTATGTGCGGGACAATGAGGTGCTTTACCTTTTTGACGCATCGGCCAAGCCCCATCGGGAGCCGTAGTATATGACAGAAAAAATTGAGTGGTATAAAGAAGTCCTGGATCTTGAACCCAACTCCAAGGTCTTTTTTCCGCTGGCGCGTCTGCTGGCGGAAGCACAGCGGACCGATGAGGCAGTAGAGGTTCTGGAGCGGGGCTTGAAACGGCACGACGAATTTCTTGAAGCCCGCATATTTTTGATCGAGCTGCTCTACAGGGCAGGAAAACAGGACGCCTGTGAAAAACAGGTCGAAAAACTCAGCAAGATGCTTACGGCGTATGCCGGTTTCTGGCAGGCCTGGGCAGCCAGCCTGGCCGCGGAAGCCCATTCTCCGGATGCTGCGGCCGTCATGAATTTTTTGGCCCTCAATTTTGCCCGTGGTCCGGTATCCTTGCAAGAGGTAATGGAGAGGGGCGTTAACAGTCTTCTTGGTCAGGATGTTCCTCGCAACACTGTGCATTGCCAGCCAAGGAGAAATGAAGCCCCCGGCAACGTTATTGGAGCGCCCAAAGAAGCTGAAGTTTCACTTGAAAGTGAGGACACGGCTGTTTCCGCCAGCCAACCTGCAGATTTTTTCCTTGAACCTGAGGCCGCAACCGCCCTGCATTCAGACATCTCTGAGCAGTCCGCGGATCTGCCTGAAGACAGCCTGGAACAGGTTGTCCCTGTGGATGATACGCTCTCTGCTGTCCATTCCGCCCATCAGCATCTCGCGCATGAACATCTGACACACGAAAAGCTTGCGGCTTTTGATCCTGACAATATCCTGAACGAGACCCGGCCGCAGCGGCCTGACCCTGCAGTTGCTTGCGAGGCTTCTCCGACGGCAGAAAAAATCACAGTTGCGCGGGATACTGCGGTAGACAATCCTGCAGGTCATGGCGATGAAGGAAACGAAGAAGGGGAAGAGCGGTTTTCTTTGCGCACGCGCTCCATGGCCGAAGTCCTGGCCGAACAGGGTGACACCAAAGGGGCGCTGGATATTTATCACGAACTGGCAGCCGCTGCCACGGCGCCAGAAGAAAGCGCCGACCTGCGCCAGAGGATAACAACCTTGAATGCACGATTAGGCAGCGCGCAGCCGGAAGATCTTACTCCGGATGCCGCCACGCCTGAAGCGGCAAGCGGCAAAGACAAGCTTATAAGCATGCTCGAGGCTCTGGCAGAACGTGTTGAGGCCAGAGCGCACAGCTGATAAATTTCAAGATGTATTTATCTGTATACCGCCAGGGTGCTGACAGGCTCTGTGTCAATGCCTGACGGCGCTTTACCATTCGTGCGGAGTTGTCCGGCAATAATGCATGGCTGCTCTAAAGCTCAGGGAGAACACGGTGTTCAAATCATATCTGCGGACCACACTCATGCTGGCAGCTGCCGCTCTTCTTGTTGCAGGTTGCAGTTCATACCAGCCAACCAAAAACGCATGGAAGTCCACCAAAGGATTCTGGAATACGTACGTCAGTCCACCTGCCTCGGTGGATTATGACGAAAAAGGTGAACTTTCGCCGCAGGCTTTGGCCCTGACCCATAGCATGATGGGTATTGATGTGGAGCTGAGCCGCCTTGAGCGCGTCATGCTTAACGCCGACAAGCCGCCCACGCGTGACTGGATCGTCACGTTCTTCAACAGCTTCCCTTGGGTCAGCGGCTTTGCGGGCGTCAAGTATGACGGCAGCATTCTTGGTCAGGAGCCTGCTAACCCCATGAAGCAGCTTGATTTTATCCCTCTGCTTTATGAAGATAAAAAACAGAGCAGCCGCGCCTTGCGGGCCGATGTGCAACCTTCTCCTTTGGGGCCGGAGGTTTTGCTGGCCGCTCCGCTGTATGACGGCGTAGACTTTTTGGGTGTGGTGGCAACCTATTTTGACATGCGTGCGCTCATGCAGTATTCCGGTAGCCCGGAAAACGTGGTCATTCTTACTCCCCAGGCCCTGTTGTGGCCTGGCAAGTATGATTTTGCGGCCACGCCTTTGGCTGGTGTAAATTGGGATGAAGCCGTTACCAAGAGTTCTTCCGGCACATGCACCAATGTAAACGGCACGTTTTATTATCTTGTTCGCTACCTGGGCAACCTGCCCCTTGTTTTTGCCGTTGCTGAAAAAGGCACCTTCCCTGAAGGCGGCGGCAATGTGGATCAGGGGCTGGCGTTTTTCCCGAAAGAACGGGAAAAGTTGCCGCCGCCCCCCCAACCAGAACGCAAGCGCAAAAATCTGGACGGTCCGGCCATGGCTGTGCCGGCGCCCGGCGATGCTGTCACCGCCGAAGGCGAAGCACCGCGGCCTGCAGGCGCCCCCTCTCACGACCTTCAGCCCGGCAGCCACGACAGTGTGTTGCTCAAGAACAAGCGTGCCGAGAAGGGCAGGGTTCAGGAGCGTCAGCTTGAGGGAGAAAATGTTCCTGTGGAAAGGGTGCAGCGGCCACGCCGTGCGGCTCCCGCTTCGCCGCCTGCCGGTCTTGGCTTGCCGGCAGATATGGATGCCGGCAGACCGAGTCCCTTTGGCCCCCGCGAAGAAAGGCCCACGGTAGTTATGCCGAGTCCCTTCGGCCCTCGTGCGGATGAGACAGAGGAAGGCAAGGCCGGAACTGCCACTGAAGGAGCTGGCAAGGAAAATGCTGCTCCTGTGGACGAAGCCGCCAAGGCTCCAGCACCCGCCGCGGAAAAACCGGCTGAAAAGCCTGCACCGGAAAAAACTGGCGCTGCATCTTCAGCTGACGATGAACCGGACAGCAACGCCGCTCCGGCCATTTTGCCGGGTGGGCGTCCAAGTCCTTTCGGGCCACGGAATTGACGCATATTATGAAGCTTGCGCCGCCCCGGGGCGGCGCAAGCCTTTAGGTATTCGGAACATCTGTTTTTTGCAGGAGGCCTGCATGGCTGATATCACGGTCACGGAACATCTGCTGCTGCATCAAAAGCGCACCCCGCAGGCCACGGGGCAATTTACCGGCTTGCTGTACGACCTTATCCTTTCCGGCAAAAGTATCTCCCGCCGCATTAACAAGGCTGGGTTGTTGGATATTCTCGGCGGTACAGGCGAAGTTAACGTTCAAGGCGAGAATGTTCAGAAAATGGATACAATCGCCAATCGCATCATGCTCTACCGCATGGAGCGGTGTGGCGCCCTGTGTGCCATGAGTTCGGAAGAAGAGGCCGACCTGATACGCGTCAGCCCGGAATTTCCCCGTGGCGACTATATCTTGATTTTTGATCCACTGGACGGTTCTTCCAACATTGATGTTAACATCAATGTTGGAACAATTTTTTCGATTTTACGTCGTCCCGATGGGCATTCAGGCGAAGTGACGCTGGATGAGGTGCTGCAGCCGGGCAACAGGCAAGTGGCGGCAGGTTATATTTTATATGGTCCCTCCACCATGCTTGTACTCAGCACGGGGCAAGGAGTTCATGGCTTCACCCTTGACCCCGGAGTGGGAGAATTTTTGCTTTCCCATCCCAACATGTGCATCCCCGAGCAGGGGTACATCTATTCGGTAAATGAGGGGAACTGGAAGAATTGGGATGCCCCTGCCCGCGAGGCTGTAAACTGGTTTCACGGCTGTGAAACTTCAGACGGAAAGCCGTATTCCTCCCGGTATGTCGGTGCTCTTGTTGCGGATTTTCATCGCACGTTGATCAACGGCGGCATTTATATGTACCCATCGGATGCCAAAAAACCCAACGGCAAACTGCGTCTTATGTGCGAGGCTGCCCCCTTGGCTTTTCTTGCGGAGCAGGCCGGGGGCAAGGCAAGTGACGGCAGGGGCCGCATTCTTGAAAGGGTTCCCGAGCACTTGCATGCACGTACGCCTTTATTCATCGGCTCCGCCAAAGATGTGGAAGCTGTTGAAAACATTTATGCCAAGTATGCCGGTTTGATAGCCTGACAGCAAATCGTACGTAATTCTGGGGCCGCGTTCGGCGCGGCTCCTGTTTTTTGTTGAAAGAGAGACCATATGCTTTGCCTTGGCATTGAAAGTTCCTGTGACGAAACCGCGCTGGCCTTGGTGGAAGATGGCCGCCTGCTGCATTCTGTATTGTCCACCCAGGCTGATATGCACGCACTGTTTGGCGGTGTTGTGCCCGAGCTGGCATCCCGCGAGCATTATCGTTATATCGGCCCCCTGTTTGACGAATTGATGCGGCGTAGCGACAAGAGTAATGAAGAAATCGACCTTGTAGCTGTCGCGCGTGGGCCGGGGCTGCTTGGCAGTCTGCTGGTGGGTGTGGCCTTTGCCAAGGGGCTTGCTTTCAGTCTGGGGGCACGTTTTCTCGGTGTCAATCATTTACAGGCGCATCTACTGGCAGCCGGGCTGGAGCAACCTTTGAAGTTTCCGGCTTTGGGACTGCTGGTTTCCGGCGGGCATACGCACCTGTATCGCATGGAAACCCCGTGGAACTGTCTGCCCCTTGGGCGCACCTTGGATGACGCGGCGGGAGAGGCCTTTGACAAGGTCGGTAAGGTGCTTGGCCTGGCCTATCCAGGAGGACGCCTTATGGACGCTCTTGCCGGAGAAGGGCGGGCGGATGGAATTGCCTTTCCACGTCCCTATCTGGACAATGACAACCTGGATTTCAGCTTCAGCGGATTGAAAACTGCCGCCAGTACCTATGTACAACAACATTTTGCGGGCATGACATGGCCGCGCCCTTTGGGTTCGACGGCGGACGCGCCGCAAGATCTGAAAGATTGTTGCGCCGCCTTTAATCTGGCCGTGGTGGATACCCTTTGCACAAAGGCTACGAGAGCGCTGGACAGAAATCCGCAGTTGAAATATTTGATTCTTGCGGGCGGCGTTGCCTGCAACTCGTTGTTGCGCCAGCGCGTTACGGAACTGATGGAGCGCAGAGGCGGTCAGGCCATCATTCCCGGCCCGCATTTATGCACGGACAATGCGGCCATGATTGCCTATGCGGGCTGGTTGCTCGGAAAAGAAGGATATTACCACCAATTAAACATGGAAACCGTACCCCGCGGGCGCGCCCTGCCTGACGATATGAGGCGCTGCCGGGAATACGCTGAAGACCTGTCAGAAACATGAGATTGTCTTGACAGTCAGGTCTTTGGAAACTACTCTTGCTCAATACAGAGGCCTCGGAATCCATATCCCGAAGCTTCGGTTTTCCGCCTCTGCGCCCTTTCGGCATGCAGTGCGCAACATAAACCTAAGGAGATAGTTATGGCTGAACAGGTCACTGACGCCACCTTTGAAAGTGTTGTCCTCAAGTCCGATCTGCCGGTTCTGCTTGACTTTTGGGCACCCTGGTGCGGCCCCTGCCGCGCTGTTGGCCCTATCATTGACGAACTTGCCACCGAATATGCAGGCAAAGTGCGCATCGTAAAGATGAACGTGGATGAAAATCCTGCCACTCCCACAAAATTCGGCATACGTGCTATCCCCACCCTCGTCCTTTTCAAAAACGGCGAAACTGTCGAGCAGATCACCGGCGCTGTGACCAAGGCTGCCATGAAAGATCTGCTTGATACCAAGGCGCTGGCATGAAAGCATACGATGCCGTTGTGATCGGTGGCGGCCCCGCCGGCGTTACCGCAGCCCTGTATCTGGCGCGGTCCGGTTGCAGCGTTCTTATGCCGGAGCGTTTGACCTCCGGGGGGCAGTTGCTGCAAACCGAAGCGCTGGAGAACTACCCGGGCTTTCCCAAGGGCATCAAGGGCTATGAACTTGCCGACCTCTTCGCCGCGCATCTTGATGGTTTGGCAGTAGACAGGCCCGCCACCGTTGTTGAATCCATTACCGGCTCGGCGGGCCGGTTTACTGTGCGCACTTCTGATGGGGAGCATACGTGCAAGACCGTGCTGGTATGCTCGGGGGCCAAGCACCGTCAGTTGGGCCTTGAAGATGAAGACAGGTTGCGTGGCAAAGGAGTTTCCTACTGCGCACTTTGCGACGGTAATTTTTATCGCAACCAGACTGTGGCCGTGGTGGGTGGCGGCAACGCCGCAATGGAAGAAAGCCTCTATCTTACCAAAATAGTAGGCAAGCTTCATCTCATCCATCGGCGTGACAGTTTCCGGGGTCTCAAGGTATACGAAGACAGGCTCGAAAGCATGCCGGACAAGGTCAACATCATACGCAGCTCGACTATTACGAAACTGCATGGTGAGGATTTTTTAACCGGACTGACCGTAAAAAACCTCTTGAGCGGCCAGGAAGAACTGCTGCCTGTTGACGGGCTGTTCGTTTATGTGGGCTTTGCTCCGGTAACGGACTTTCTGCCGCAGGGCATCGTGCTTGATGAGCAGGGCTTTATCGTGACAGATACTGAAATGCGTACCAGTATTCCCGGCATTTTTGCCGCCGGAGACATACGCTCAAAGCTTTGCCGCCAGGTCATCACTGCCGCCGGCGATGGCGCAACCGCCGCTCAAGCGGCATTTGTCTTTCTGGAACAGCTCCATGCATAAAAAATTGTTACGCTCCATCTTGCTTGTCATGAGCATGCTCATGGCTTCCGGCTGCGGTATTATTGATATGATATACCTGCCGCCTGCCGAAGACACTGCGCAGGAAATTTTTGAGGCCGCCAACGACGCCATGAGTGAAAAAAACTATGTGCGGGCAGTGGAGCTATACAATAAACTGCGCGATACCTATCCCTTCAGCCCTTATACCATTGATGCTGAACTTTCTTTGGGCGATGCGTATTTCCTTGACGAGGAATATGAACTCGCTTCTGAAAGTTACAAAGATTTTGAATCATTGCATCCCAGGCATGAGGCCATCCCTTACGTGCTGTATCAGACGGGCATGTCCCTGCTGAAACAGTTCCGTTCCATTGACAGGGCGACAACGGAATTGCAGGAAGCATATGATTATTTCAATCGTCTGCACCAGATGTATCCGGATTCTCCCTATGCCAAGGGCGCGGAAGAGCACATGATAACCTGCCGGAAACTTATGGCGGAGCACGAGCTTTATATTGCGGACGTGTTCTGGCATATGAAAAAATACGGCCCGGCCTGGCATCGCTACGAATTTATCGTAAAGAATTTCCAGGACGTGCCGGAAGTGGCTGAGCATGCCAAAGAAAAAAGCCTTGCCGCCTACCATTACTATAAGGAAGAGCAGGCCAAGGAGACACGGCAGAAACGTCAGGGGTCCTGGCGTGAATGGTTCAAATGGCTGTAGGAACTTAAAGATAAAAGCCCCTCCGGGGGCTTTTTTTACTCGTGGGGTCTGTTATGTCCAGTTCGCTGGAAGCCAGTGCTGAAAAAAATCGTGCGGCGCTTACATCATTGTGGGCGGCCTTTGCCCTTACTGCCGTCAAGCTTGCTGTAGGGCTGCACACAAACAGCCTGGGCATTTTGTCTGAAGCACTTCACAGTGGCCTTGATTTGCTGGCGGCAGCCATGACTCTTGCTGCCGTGCGTGTGGCATCCAGACCCGCAGACGCGCGACATCCCTACGGTCACGGCAAGATAGAAAACCTTTCGGCGCTGGCCCAGACGCTGTTGCTGTTTTTGACCTGTTTTTGGGTCGTCCACGAAGGCGTGCAGCGCCTCTTGGCTGGTGCAAGCCCCGTAACGCCTTCTTTGTGGGGCGTTGGGGTTATGGCTCTTTCTATCGTTATTGATGTCAACAGGGTCCGCGTGCTGCGCCGTGTGGCAAAAAAATATAAAAGCCAAGCGCTTGAGGCTGATGCATTACACTTTTCCACTGATATTCTTTCTTCAGCGGTGGTTCTTGTTGGTGTTCTTGCCGTATGGCTGGCTTCTGCCCTCAATGTTCCGGGGCCGATGCATGCGGTACTGGTTCAGGCTGATACGGTAGCCGCCCTGCTTGTCGCCGTTATCATTTTTCGCGCCAGCATTCGCATGGCTCGTCAGGCTGTCGATATCCTTATGGACTCCGGCTCCATGCGCGAGCAGCAGGCCATTATAAAGGTTGTCGGCCGGGTGCCTGGCATTACGAATGTTCGCGATGTGCGCCTGCGCACCAGCGGTCCCACCAGTTTTGTGGATCTGACTGTAGGGGTAGAGCCGGGCATACAGGTCAGCGAAGGACATAAGCTGGCCCATGAGGCGGAAGAGGCCGTGGCTTCTGTGCTGGAAGGCGCGGACGTGACCGTCCATGTAGAGCCGCATAGTGCCGAGGATGACAGACACTGTGATCCATTCGTGCAGGTGCAGCACACCGCCTGGAAGCATGCCCTGGCTGTGCATAACGTGCACATCCTGCGTTCGGCTGGTAACTGTTTTGTTGAATTGCATGTAGAGCTTCCCGGCAAGATGCCCTTTGTGCAGGCATATGGCCGGGTGGTGGATTTTGAAGACGATCTGCGCAAAACCATGCCCGGCAGCGAGGTTGTGAGTCATCTTGAGCCGGTGGGCACTGCTTACGCGCTGGCGTATGGGGCTTCTGTATCGGTACCGTATGCCGAGATGGTTTGGCGTGAAATAGAAGCTGTGCTTGCAAAAGAGCCGTTGGCCTGTAACCCGCACAAGTTTTCGACCTACGAATTGCCGGAGCAGGGCGTTTGCATTTCTTTCCACTGCGATGTGGACGCCACGTTGAGCGTTGAAGAGGCGCATACCGTATGCATGCGCCTGGAAAAACAATTACGTCTGAGCGCCCCGCAGTTGGGCCGTATCATTATTCATATGGAGCCGGGAGCACGCCCCCAGAGGGAGCAGGGTAGCGTCATATAGGGCGACCATCTGCCTACTGTGCATTTTCTGCCGATGGTATTATGGTAACTCCGGCGGCCCGGGCCAGTTCCTGCCACAGGCGATCAATGCCCAGACGGCTGCTGGAGGAGGTCAGTACCGGGCAAATCCCAACGATGTTTTGCCATTCTTTCTGTTTTGCCGCGCGCTCACGCTGGTTGCACTTGTCGGCCTTGGTCAGTATGGGAACCAAGGGCAGCCCATGAGCCTGGGCAAAGGACGCCAGGTTGAGGTCGAGCTGTTGCGGAGGAAGCCGGCAGTCCAGCAAAAGGGCCAGAGCCTTCAGGCTGGCGCATTCCGTGAGATAGCGCTCCAGCAGTTTTGCCCATTTTTCTCTTTCGCTGTGGCTTGCACGGGCATAGCCATAGCCAGGCAGGTCTACAAGGTAAAAGCGTAACGGCTCCACTAGGTAAAAGTTGACGGACCGTGTTTTTCCCGGGGTGGAACTGACTTTGGCCAACTTTTTTCTGCCGGCCAGCGCGTTGACCAGGGAAGATTTACCCACATTTGAGCGCCCGGCCAAGGCTATCTGGGCTTCGGGGTGCGCCGTTAGCTGATCCAGCGTGTAGGCGGTGCTTTCCAGGGTAAGGCTGATGGCCATAAAAACCTCATGTGATACTTGAAGTGTGAGTCTTGACAACGGCTTGACTTTCGGCAAGTATTTACAGTTCGGAAACGTGATTTCCTTCAAAACACTTCCGCACAAGGTAGCCGCTCTTGCCCCTGTTGGCAAATGACCGGCCTGACTGCCAGTTTATGCCGGTTTGCGGCGACAAGTAGGAGGTAACTATGTATTCTACCACTGATTTTCGCAAGGGTCTTAAAATCGAAGTCGAAGGTATCCCTTACGAAATTGTGGACTTTCAGCACTTCAAGCCCGGCAAGGGCGGTGCTATGGTGCGCACCAAATTGCGCAATATTCTCACCGGGCGTATGCAGGACATTACTTTTCGTTCCGGCGAAAAGGTGAACAAGCCTGACCTGGAAACGCGCGACATGCAGTTTTTGTATCGTCAGGATGATGACCTCATCTTTATGGACATGACTACCTACGAGCAGCTGCAAATGCCCGTCTCGACCACCGATGGCAAAGAAGGCTTCCTGAAGGATGGCCAGGAGTGCCGGGTGCTGCTGTACAAGGGGAATCCGCTGGACATTGATATTCCCGTAAGCATGGTGCTGGCTGTTGTTGAGACCGAACCCGGCGCCAAGGGGGACACAGTGAGCAACGTCACCAAGCCCGCCAAACTCGAAACCGGCCTTGTTGTTCAGGTCCCCATTTTTGTTAACGAAGGTGACCGCATTAAAGTGGACACCCGCTCCAAGGAATACCTGGGCCGGGAATAATGCCCGGTTCGGGAGGGTAGCCCTACGGACGCCCATAAATTCAGCCGCGAACTTCTTGGCCTTTTTCTGCTCTTCTGGGCACTGCTGCTTTTATTGAGTCTGCTCAGTTTTGACGCCAATGACCCCAGCCTCAACCATGTGGTCAGTGGCACTGTCGAAGTGCATAACAAGGCTGGCCTTTTTGGCGCGTATACCGCGGGATTCCTCAACGACGTGTTTGGCGTGGCCGCCTTCCTCTGTCCGCTGGTTTTCGGCGCATTGGGGGCGGCCTACGTCTCTCCTGCCTATGGCATGCACTGGTGGCGCTGGTGCGGCTTTTTTCTGCTTACCATCTGTTTGCTTGTTGCTGGGGCGGCCTGGGATTTTTCCATCGGCGACATCTGGGGCGGCGGCATGGTCGGCAATGCTTTGCACAGCAATGCCAGCCGCTATCTCAGTCCGGGCGGTTCTGCCCTTGTGTGGTTTTTTGTCTTCCTGGCCGGGCTTCAGCTTGCCTGGAATATCTCATGGTTTACCTTGGCCGGTCGGTTTGCCCACTGGTTGCGTGGCAAGCTTGAGGCAAGGTTTGCGTCCACAGAAGCCGGACAAAACGAAAAAACAAAAAAATCTGGCAAAAATGCTTCAGCGTCAGGCAAGTCTGCCGCTCGTGAGCAAGTCTTGCCTGAAATAGTGCGGCATACGTCGGAAGCCGTCACTGCGGAAAGCGAAGAAAAGCAACCTGCCCGTTTCCGGCTGTCCTGGCCCATTTGGAGTTTTTTATCCCGCTGGCGCGATCGCCTGGGGGACATTCATCCCACAGCGGACTCCCTGCCTGAAGTTTATGAAGAAAAAACTGTGGATCCAGGGGGCGCAGAATCTACGGCTCCTCTTGTTCCTGCTGATGCGGGGGACGACCCCTTCGCCGTGGCCCAGGACCTGAGCGGCCAGCCGTTGGTGGAGCAGGAGGGGGCAGTGTCGGATGAATCCATGCCGCCCGTGCGGAAAAATTCCGCCGTAGCAACTGCCGATGCAGCACCAGGAACGATTACTCCTGCCACTTCTCCTGGCGAGGCCGGGCCTGCTAAAAAAAGCGGCCTGGGCGGTATGGTTGCTTCGGCATTTCGTAAAAAAGCGGCCCCCCCATTGCCGGGACTTGACCTGCTGGCCCCTCCTTCTGCCAAAAGTGGTGGACTCAGCCGTGAAGATATTCAGGCCAGAGGCCAGGCGCTCATGGCTTGTCTTAATGATTTTGATATCCAGAGTGAGCTTGTGCGCATCACTCCCGGCCCCGTGGTCACTATGTATGCGGTGCGTCCGGCTCCCGGCATTCGCGTAAGCCGTATCGCCAATCTGAGCGATGACCTCGCCCTTGCTCTCAAGGCCGTGGCCATCCGTATTCAAGCACCCATTCCCGGCTCTGACACCGTGGGGATAGAAATTCCCAACGAGCAACGCGAAACTGTCAATTTTCGTGAACTGGCCGCTTCCGAAGCGTTTCGTAACGGCTGCGGTCCGCTGACAATGATTCTTGGCAAGGATATTGCGGGCAAGCCGTTTATGGCAGATCTGGCACGCATGCCGCACCTTCTTGTGGCCGGAGCCACGGGAGCGGGCAAGAGTGTTTGCCTGAACGGCATTCTCGTCAGCCTGCTGTACCGCACCCAGCCGCAGGATATGCAGCTGCTGCTTATAGACCCCAAGCGCATTGAAATGGCTGTGTATGCCGACGCTCCGCACCTGGTGCACCCGGTGGTCACGGAGATGAATGAAGCCAAAAATGCTCTGGACTGGGCCGTGCATGAAATGGATCGGCGTTATGCCGCCATGGCTCGTCTGGGGGTGCGCAATGTTGCAGGATTTAATCAAAAACTGGCTGCGTACAAGGATGGCCTGCCGCCGGATTTCTCCGATCTGGAACCATTGCCCTATCTTGTTATTGTGATTGACGAACTGGCCGACCTCATGATGACTGCGGCCCGCGAGGTCGAAACAAGTATTGTGCGCTTGGCACAACTGGCGCGCGCGGCCGGAATTCATATGATTCTGGCCACACAGAGGCCCAGCGTGGACGTGGTCACCGGCCTCATCAAAGCCAACTTTCCTTGCCGTATTTCATTCCAGGTCACTTCCAAGCATGACTCGCGCACCATTCTTGACCAGGTAGGGGCCGAACATCTGCTTGGCCGGGGCGATATGCTGTTCAAGCCCAGCGGGGGAAGACTGCAGCGCCTGCACGGTCCGTTCCTTAGTGATGAAGAAGTGCAGAGCGTGGTAAATCACTGGAAGCGCCAGTTAAGCCCATCCTACAAGATCGACTTTGCCCAGTGGGGAATTGATGCTGCCGTTGCCGGCAACGGCAGCGGGGGGGGGGATGCGGCTCAGGACCCCCTGTATGGCGAGGTTCAGGCTTTCGTAAGCGAACAGGGCAGGGCATCAATTTCTCTTGTGCAGCGCCGCTTTAAAATTGGCTTTAACCGTGCGGCACGCCTGATTGAACAATTGGAACATGACGGTATCATTGGCCCGGCAGACGGCAGCAAGCCCCGCGCGGTGGTCAAATAACCTGAGCAGATTTTTTTTGAGATTGATTTTTCTGTCAGAGGCCCCACCGGGCCGTGGAGGTTGTATGCGTATGTTGCGCGCGGCTATCGCCGCAATGGCCCTGTGTCTCATTATGACTTCATTTGCAACGGCACAGAATACTGATATGGCTGCGGCCATCCAGGCGCGTTATGAAAAGCTTGGTTCCTTTGCTGCTGACTTCGACCAGACCCTTACACATAAAGAAAGCGGCGCTGTAGAAAAAAGGCAAGGCAAGCTGCTTTTTAAAAAACCTCTGCTCATCCGCTGGCAAACGGTAACCCCACATGAAGAAACGCTTGTTGTGACAGGAAAAGAAATCTGGAACTATATTCCGGAAGAAGAAGTCGCCTACCGTTATCCGCCAAGCTTGGTTCAGGATTCACGCAGTATTATTCAAGTTATTACGGGGCAGGCCGCGCTTACTAAAGACTTCGACGTAAAAGCCGAGGGCAGGGAGGATGGCCTCTCCAAACTGCGCCTTTTCCCCAAGGAACCGGCGCCACAAATGGTGGAAGCCGTTATCTGGGTGGAGCCTGACACCGGATATATCCGGCGGGCCAGCATCCTGGATTTTTACGGCAACAGTAATGAAGTGCGCTTTAATCGCTTTTCTCCGGACGTCAGCATCAAAGCTTCTGAATTCAGCTTTACACCGCCTAAGGGCGTGGATGTTGAAGATCGCATTGATAGTGCCGTACCCGAAAAAGAATTGTTTCGGTAACGCCGGAAAAAGCGGATAATCAAGAGGAACTGATCAAGCCGTGACGCAAAATGCGTCACGGCTTTTCTTCCCCTGATTTTTGAGTGACGTAGCGTGGGGAAATTTTATAAACCTGACAAACTCTACACATAGGTAATGCAGGCAAGGAAATATTTTTACTGCCTAAAATATTTAACAAATATGCGCGAGAGCCGATGCAGCATCATTGTTTTCTGCAAGCGCATAAAGTAATATAACCGACTTGAGCAATCAGCCCAGCTTGAAGGAGCAGGAAAAATGACCGAGGAAAAATTCGCGACCTCCATGCAGGAGGAAGGCGTTGAAGACTTTGCCGCCATGCTGGCGGCCCATGAAACTTCCGGACATCGCCTTCAGGCGGGTCAGAAGGTTACCGGTACAGTTATTGCCATCACCGGCGACAGCGTTTTTGTCGATGTGGGCATCAAGGTTGACGGCATCATGGAGCGTAAGGATATTCTTGATGCTGACGGCAAGGAAACTACTGCCCCCGGTGAGCCTGTAGAGGCGTGGGTTATCGGCGTTTCTGCACAAGAAATCCGCCTCTCCCGCTCTATGAGCGGCAGCGGTGTGGCTGCGCTTGAAGAAGCCCGCGATGCAGCCCTGCCTGTGGACGGACGCATTGCCGGTTCCTGCAAGGGTGGGTACACCGTTGAAGTTCTGGGGAAAACTGCTTTCTGTCCCGGCAGCCAGATAGGCCTTGCCTCTGCTGAAGATGCCGAGACCCTCACAGGCCGCACCCTGCAGTTCCTCATCATCAGAGTTGAAAACAGAGGGCGTAATATTGTTGTTTCTCGCCGCGCGCTGCTTGACCGCGAACGGCAGGAGCAACTTGAAGCCTTACTTGAGAAACTTGGCGTGGGCGATACCGTTGAAGGAAAAATATCCCGATTTGCTCCCTTCGGTGCATTTATGGAGCTGGATACAGCCGTAGAAGGGATGATACATCTTTCCGAGTTGTCATGGTCGCGCGTAGGCGCGCCGGATGAGGCCGTTTCTCTGGGCGATACCGTACGGGCCAAAGTGCTGTCGATCAGCAAAAGCGACAAGGGGCAGGTCCGCATTGCCCTTTCCCGTAAGCAGGCAGAGGGCGATCCGTGGCAGGATGTAACTCAGCGTCTTGAAAACGGCGCTGTGGTACAGGGCAAAGTTGTACGCCTTGCCCCCTTTGGCGCCTTTGTGGAAATTTTGCCTGGCATTGAAGGTTTGGTGCATATTTCTGAACTATCCTGGACAAAGCGCGTCAACAAACCTGAAGAAATTCTTCAGGTTGGAGATATCGTCGCGGTAAAAATCAAAGAAATCAATGCTGATTCGCGTCGCATTTCTTTGAGCCTGCGCGATGCCGAAGGAGATCCCTGGCAGGATGCCGCGCAGCAGTTTGCACCCGGAAGCATCGTTCAGGGCATAGTGGAAGGGCGCAGCACCTACGGGCTTTTCATTACGCTTGCTCCCGGCATCACCGGCCTTTTGCCTGCGGGCATCATCAAGAATGCCAAAAACGCAGGCCAGTACAGCAAATTGGACAAGGGCGACAGCGTAACTCTTGTAGTACAAAATCTGGATACTGCCGCTCGGCGTATCAGTCTTGCCCCTGAAGGAAGTGAAGCTTCATTCAGTGCAGACGATAAGGCATGGAAGCAGCATGCCAGCAAGGGGAGCGGTTCTGCAAACACCGGAATGAACACTTTGGCACAAGCTTTGCATAAGGCAATGCAAAACAAGTAACCAGGAGTTTTTCCATGTTTATAAAAAAATGCCTTTCGGGCCTGCTCGCAGTGACTTTTGTCGTTGCCGCGCAGTTTGCCCAGGCAGGAAACCTGCCGGATTTCAGCGAGCTGGCAGCCAAAAGCGGCCCCGCTGTGGTCAATATCAACACTGAAAAAATGGCTGCCAGCGGCGGCTCTGAAGAGTTTTTTGGCGAGATGTTCCGTAATATGCCCCCTGGGTTTGAAAAATTTTTTGACCAGTTCGGCGGCAAGCGGGACGGCAAGCGCCCCCAGTCCAGACAAAAATCGCTCGGCTCCGGTTTTCTGGTATCGGCGGATGGCTTTATCGTCACCAACAACCATGTGGTGGCCGATGCTGACGTTATTCGCGTAACGCTGGATCAGGAGAACGGCAAGAGCGAATCCTTTACGGCGACCCTTATCGGCGCTGATGAAGAAACCGACCTGGCTCTGCTGAAAGTGGAAACCAAAAAGAATCTGCCTTTTCTGGTTTTCGGCAATTCCGACGAACTCAAGGTGGGCGAGTGGCTGCTGGCCATCGGCAATCCCTTTGGCTTGGACCACACGGTGACCGCGGGTATTCTGTCGGCCAAAAACCGCAACATTCATGCCGGTCCCTTTGACAACTTTCTTCAGACTGATGCCTCCATCAACCCCGGAAACAGCGGCGGACCTCTGCTGAACATGCAGGGGCAGGTGGTAGGCATCAATACGGCCATCATTGCCAGCGGGCAGGGCATTGGTTTCGCAATACCCAGCAACATGGCTGCCAAGATCATTGATCAGATCAAAAGCGGCAAAAAAGTCAGCCGTGGCTGGATTGGCGTTACCATCCAGGATGTTGAAGAAAATACCGCAAAGGCCTTGGGCATGAAAGACGCCAAGGGCGCGCTTGTGGGCAGCGTTATGGAAAATGAACCTGCCGGCAAGGGCGGCATGAAAGACGGCGACATCATCCTGGCTGTAGATGGAAAGGATATTGATGACGCGTCGGCCCTGCTGCGTGCCATTGCCGAAAAGACCCCCGGCAGTAAAGCCGTAATCAAGGTATGGCGCGATGGAAAGGTTCTTGACCTTACAGTCACCCTGGGTGAGCGTCAGTCAACTTCTCAGGCCTCTGCATCTGGAAAGGGCGGTCCCAAACAAAACGAAGGCCTCCTTGGCATCGCTGTGCGACCTCTCAATGATACCGAACGCCGGGATATGAAGATTGATAAAAATGAAGGACTGCTTATTGTGGATGTTACCCCCAGCAAACCTGCGGCCGAAGCTGACTTGCGCCCCGGTGACGTAATCCTCAAGGCAAACCTCAAGCCTGTGAATACGTCAGAGGCATTGTCAAAAATTGTTAATGAAGAGGGCGCAAAGCGTGGGGCCATCATGCTGCAGATTTCGCGCCGCGGCGACGTGTATTTCCGCACAATTCCTTTGAGCAAATAAGAAACATCGCTGACTCTGGCAGAACAAGGACTGCAAGGGCTGCTCCTCTGGGGCAGCCCTTTTCTGTGCGGAGGTAAAAGATAATCTGGTCTGAATGTCATGTCGCAGGCGTGACAATCCATAATATCTTATGGTAATTAACAAGACAGTGGAGGTACATCATGCCTGTTGTTCATGCCCGGGCCGGACAATTGCCCCTGCCTGAAGATCTTGAAAATATCCCGGCGCTTGTCAGCGCCTATTTTACAGAATATCCCAATCCCGCAATTCCGGCCCAGCGTGTGAGTTTCGGAACTTCCGGGCATAGAGGTTCTTCGCAGCTTCATACCTTTAATGAAGAGCATATATACGCCATTACACAGGCAGTATGCGACTATAGAAAGGTCAAAGGCATTGACGGTCCTCTTTTTCTCGGCGGTGATACTCACGCTCTGTCTGAAGCGGCTTTTCGTTCTGCCCTTGAAGTTCTGGTAGCCAACGATGTGCATGTGCGCATTGCACCACGTGGCATCTACACTGCCACCCCCGCCATATCACATGCCATATTGCGTTGGAATGCAGGGCGCTCCAAGGGGTTGGCCGATGGTATCGTTATTACCCCCTCGCATAACCCCCCTCGCGATGGCGGATTCAAGTACAACCCCCCACACGGGGGGCCGGCAGAGACCGACGTTACCGACAGGATAGAAAAAGGAGCCAATGCCTATCTTGAAAGCGGCAATCGCGGAGTTCATCTCACACACCTGCGGGCGGCGCAGTCCTCTTCGCTGGTGGAAGAATACGACTTTATCCGCACCTATGTGGATGACTTGCCTAATGTCCTGGATGTAAAGGCCATCGCAGCCTCGGGCCTGCGACTTGGCGTTGATCCGCTTGGCGGAGCGAGCCTGCAAATGTGGGAACCCATAGCTGACGCCTATGGGATTGAAATTACTGTGGTGAATAAAGCCGTGGACCCCACATTCCGTTTTGTGCCTTTTGATAAGGACGGGAAAATCCGTATGGACTGCTCCTCGCCTTATGCCATGAATGGCCTTCTTGAGATGCGTGACCGTTTTGATCTGGCCGTTGCCTGCGACCCCGATTCAGACCGCCACGGCATTGTCACGGGGCAGGGGTTGATGAACCCCAATCACTTCCTGTCTGTAGCCGCATGGTATTTGTTCCGTACGCGCCGCTCATGGTCATCTGCCAGTGGCATTGGCAAGACATTGGTAACCAGTGCTCTGCTGGACAGAGTGGGGCAGGAAGCAAACCGCCCGGTGGTAGAAGTGCCTGTGGGGTTCAAGTGGTTCGTACCCTATCTTTTGAACGGACATTGTGGAATGGGGTGTGAAGAAAGCGCCGGGGCTTCGTTTCTGCGCTTTGATGGCAGTCCATGGAGCACCGATAAGGATGGTCCTCTCATGTGCCTGCTGGCAGCGGAAATGTTGGCTGTGGAGCAATCCTCCCCCGCTGAACTGTATGAAAAACTTACAGAACGCTTGGGCTGCCCAGTATATCAGCGGCTGGATGCCCCTGCCGATGATCAGGTGCGCGCGAAGCTCAAGGCTTTAACGCCGGAAAGCGCTGATATTGCCAGCCTTGGCGGTTCGCCAGTTACAGAAATTATTACCAGAGCGCCTGGTAATGATGCTCCCATTGGGGGTATTAAAATTTCCAGCGCAGATGGCTGGTTTGCTGTCCGCCCCTCGGGAACAGAACCCATATGCAAGGTGTATACAGAAAGTTTCAAGGGAGAAGAGCATCTTTGCGGCATACAAAAGGACGCCATGAATTTCCTGGAGCGACTGCTGAAAGACTAAGCCTGAAAAACATAGCCTTGCGCATATGTAATATAAAAAGATCTCTTTCTACATTAGGAGAGCTTTTTATATAAATGGTATTTCCGGTTGGAATATATTTTAAATTTTATATAGGTGTATTTTTGTGCAGTTAATTTTAACTATTGAATAAAATATCCAACAGTGCGCCATGCTCCATCTGCTTCTTTTTGAAGTACCAAAATTTCTGTAGCGCTTTTTTTATTAGCAAATTCCGTTTGAAAACCCATGATGGCATACTCCCCGTCCGGAACGCCAGGCAGGGCAGTGGTGGCTTCAGTGGCAAGGTGCTTTCGTTGTTTGACTGCTCCCAAGGGTTGCCGGGCCTTGGGCAAGGTTGTTTCCCAGTCTTGCAGTTCAATGCCGGCTTTAAAAGCTCCGGCCGCCTGATTCCATCTGTCTTGTGCCTTTACGGCATCAGCCAGAGAAAGCCATGTTATTGCCGCCTGCATGGGTTCATCAATTTTCTTGCCAGAGGCAATAGCCCCCGTGGCCAGGTTAGCCGTCAATATGGCCGCAACCAACAGTAAAGCAGAAAAATGTTTTTTCATCAATGTACCTCCTGTAAGCAGACACTTTCTTTCAGTACCTTGATTTCAGCGGCTGTCAGCTGCCGTGCACGGCCACTTGCAAGGCCGCCCAGCTCAATCGGGCCTTGTGACACGCGTTTCAAATAAAGAATGGTGAGGCCAAGATCGCGACACATACGACGTATCTGGCGGTTCAACCCTTGATGCAAAACCATGCGCAACAGGGTACGCCCCTTGGTAAAACTAGCTTCAACCTCCACCGGCATAAGATCCTCGCCTTCAGCCAGACGCATTCCATGCCGCATGGCGGCAAGTGATGCGTCAGAAACAGCCCCACGCACCAAAACTTCATATGTTTTTGGCTGATGATGGCTGGGGTGGGTGAGTCGTTGAGCAAGTTGGCCGTCATTGGTCAACAATAGTAACCCTTCAGAAAAATAATCAAGACGGCCGACAGGGTAGAGGCGTAGCGCCCGCATGTTTTTCGGCAGGTAATCCATAACCGTAGGCCGCCCCTCAGGGTCATTTACAGTGCACACCACCTGAACAGGCTTGTTGAGCATGAGGTAGTAAAAGTCCTGCGCTCCGGTAAGCGGACGGCCGTCAACGCCGAGGGCGTCTTCCGGAGAGACCTGACGGGCGGGATTGGGTTCAGCTATGCCGTTGACGGTTACACGACCAGAAAGAATCAGCTCGTCCGCCTTTCTGCGTGAGCATAGCCCCGATGCCGCAATGGCCTTGTTCAAACGCATGCGGTCTGGATCTGACAATGCCGCAGGCTGTGGCGAATGGGGCACACAAGAGCCTGGATTTTTCAGGTTCGCTCCAGAACCTGCGGTTCTGGACACGCGTTCGTTTTTTTCGACGGTTGCCGTTTTGTTTGCCTTGCGGGGGCCTCGGGAAAATTCTTTGCCAGAATGCGATGCATGGCCTTTTGGCGGCCGATGTGAGCGACTGTGCGACGTCACCTTGTTCTCCTTGAGTATGCTGAAAAGTATGGTGCGGGAAGAGAAGCGCGAGGTCAAGGATACATCGTAACTTCGCTCTTTTTAGACAAAAGTTTACATAATTATCATTATGGGACATTGTGAAGTGATATCGAAAATGCCATCCCCCTTTGTGCCTCCCCAAAAAACAGTTTGAAAATAAATGGACGCTGGTCTTGCCCCTTCGGTGGTGTTTTCTGCTTTTATCCGGCTTGATTGCTCTGGTTATTCAATTTTTTGCAGCCTGTCTGCTGGAATTTATAGCTTTAAGCCGTGTTGCCTCCACCTGGGCGGACTTGCTCACAAGACGGCTCTGACGTACAACACAAACCAACGCCATCCCAACGGCGCATGTTTTCAACCGAGGAGTTTTCATGGGCTTTGCCAACAGTGCGTGCAGTTTTACACGCTTTCGCATCCTTGATCCGGTTCCGGCTGAACTCTGGCCGCAACTACCCGACAAGCTTAAACAGTTCGCCTTTCGGGACATTGACGATATTCCGGAAATGCAGGCTCAGGGATGGGTCTGTTTTGAAGATATGCTGGATTCTGAATGGTTCACCGCACCGCCGCAAAAAGGCGCGTATCTTGTCTTTTCGCTGCGGCTTGATATGCGGCGTATTCCCGCCGGAGTGGTAAAAAAGCACCTGGCCGTGGCCTTGCGCGATGAAAAAAAGCGGATGCACGAGCAAGGCAAGACCTTTATTTCCCGTGAGCGCAAAAAGGAGCTGAAAGAACAGGTTATGTTACGCCTGCGCGCACGCTTCCTGCCGATTCCCAGCGAGTTCAACGTGTTGTGGGCTACGGACAGAAACGAAATATGGTTTGCCTCTACCCAGAACAAGATGATTGATCTTTTTATGGAAGAGTTTCTTAAAACCTTTGAACTGCACCTTGAGCAGCTGACGCCTTACACCCTGGCGGCCTCCATGCTGGATGAAGAAAGCCTCATCCGCCTGGATCAGCTTGAGGCCACGCAGTTTGCCCCCCAGTCCTAGCCGTGGAGCCAACACACATGAATATGCCCTATCTTGGAGAGTCTACTGATATTATTCTTGGTCAGGAATTTCTCACCTGGCTTTGGTACCAGAGCGACACTGCCCCTGGCGCATTCACCGACAAGGAAGGCGCCCCTTTCTCTGTTTCTATGGAACAGCGGATAGTGGTACAAGGGGGCGAAGGAGACGCCCGGGAAACAGCCTCCGTTTCCGGTTCGCTTTCTCCCTTGCGGGAGGCACGCTTTGGACTCGGAACCGGCAAGAAGGTCAGCCGTGCGCTCATCCGGCTTGAAAAAGAAGAACTGGCGTTTCAGGTAACGCTCAAGGCAGAAGATTTTTGCCTTAACAGCCTGAAAACACCCAAGCTCGACAAAGGGGACAGTGACGACGATCCAGACGCCCTGTTGCTTGAAAAATTTTACCTGATGGAAATATGCACCAATCTGCTGGACGCGCTGTACGCGCGCTTTCTTGCTCTGCGTCTTTCTCCACAGTGGCAGAAAGAAGTGGACGACATGCGCCAGTGGATGACCCGTACCGAGTAGAGAGCCGCTCATGCCTCCCCTGCCCTCACATGCCCGCCGTCACGGTCGGCTGACCGCTATCGCTGCCAACGTCGCACGCAAGACGTTGTGGATGTTGCTGGTCCTGTGGGGGATTACGCTTATCAGCTTCTGGGTCATTCATCTGGCTCCAGGGTCTCCTACGGATATGGAGACAACGCTCAACCCCCTCGCAGGCGAGGCTGCCCGGCAAAGGCTTGAAGCGCTGTACGGACTTGACCGCCCGCTTCACGTCCAATATGCAGACTGGCTGCTGCGCTTGCTGCATTTTGACTTCGGCAACTCCATGTCTGCTGATTCACGACCCGTACTGACCAAGATTATGGAGCGCCTGCCCCTCACAGTGGGCATGAATGTCACCGCCATGGTGCTGACTCTGCTCATTGCCATACCGGTGGGAATAATTTCGGCCTGCCGCCGCAACTCTCTGCTGGACCGCTCTGTGACCGTGCTGGTTTTTCTGGGCTTTGCCATGCCTTCATTCTGGCTTGCGTTGCTGCTCATGTTGCTGTTTGGCATTGAGTTGCAATGGTTACCCATCTCCGGCCTTACATCCATGCACTATGAGCAGCTGAGCCTATGGGGAAAGTTTTGTGATCTGGCAAAACATCTGGCTCTGCCCATACTTGTCTATACCGTGGGCGGTCTTGCGGGCATGTCACGCTATATGCGGGCGTGCATGCTGGAGGTTCTTCAACAGGATTATATCCTTACGGCACGGGCCAAGGGCCTTGGCGAAAAGGCCATTATCTGGCGTCACGCGTTGCGCAATGCGCTGTTGCCCGTCATTACCCTGCTGGGACTTTCAGTGCCTGGGCTTATCGGCGGCAGCGTCATTATTGAGTCCATTTTTGCCCTGCCCGGCCTCGGTCAGCTCTTTTATGCAGCTGTTATGGCCCGGGATTACACTATGATTATGGGCAACCTTGTTTTGGGGGCCGTGCTTACCCTCTTTGGCAATCTGCTGGCCGACATCTGCTATGGCCTGGCTGACCCGCGTATACGCAGTGCAAAGGATAACGCCTGATGCTTCCCCGCGCTGTCAAAAATGCGCTTGGGCGTCATGCCATGCTGCTGATCGGGCTTTTTATTGTCCTTGGCATGTCCCTGGCCGCCCTGCTGGCTCCGGCCCTCGCGCCGCATAATCCGGATACGCTGCATCTGAACAACATTCTTGAACCGCCCTCTTCCCGGTTCTGGCTTGGAACAGACAGGCTCGGTCGCGATGTTTTTTCACGTCTGCTTTATGGCGGGCGGGTGTCTCTATGGGTCGGCTTTGTGGCTGTGGGCATCTCCATCAGCATCGGCACCACGCTTGGCCTGATAAGTGGGTATTTTCGACGGTGGGTGGATGAAACAATCATGCGTATCGTTGACATAATGCTCTGTTTCCCCTCATTTTTTCTTATTCTAGCTGTCATTGCCTTTCTTGAGCCCGATCTTACAAATATCATGATCGTCATTGGACTTACCTCATGGATGGGCGTTACGCGCCTCGTTCGCGCTGAAGCTTTGAGTTTGCGCGAACGCGAATTTGTGGATGCGGCTCGCCTGGCAGGAAGTTCCACAAAAAAAATACTTTTTTATCACATTTTACCCAATGCCTTGGCGCCGGTGCTTATAACCGCTACTCTTGGTGTAGCCGGAGCCATCCTTGTGGAATCAAGCCTGAGTTTTCTCGGTCTTGGCGTGCAGCCACCCACGGCAAGCTGGGGCAATATGCTTATGGAAGGTAAAGCCGTGATCGAGAGCGCCCCTTGGCTGTCGGTTTATCCTGGATTGGCCATTCTTGTGACGGTGCTCGGCTATAACCTGCTTGGTGAAAGTTTGAGAGATATTTTCGATCCCAGGCTGCGGCGCTGAACCATGCCGGGGCATCTTTATATTTAAAGTAAAACTTTAAAAACATACTGTGCGGACGCAAACAACATGTTGGAATACCTTCGCATTCGCAATCTTGCTCTTATTGAAGATATGGAGCTGGAGTTCGAGCCGGGCATGAACGTTCTCACCGGTGAAACCGGGGCCGGCAAGAGCTTTATCCTTAAGGCTCTGGGCTTTCTGCTGGGCGATAAACTGTCAGCAGATATGGTGCGTGGGGGAGCGGAGCGTGCTCAGGTAGAGGCCCTTTTCACCTTGAAGGATGACGATATTGTGCTGCGACGCGAACTGTTGGCTGAAACCGGCCGCAGCCGCCTTTATATTAACGATGAACTCCGCTCCCAGGATAGCTTGCGTGATCTGCGCCCGCGCCTTGTGGCCCACACAAGCCAGCACGCGCAGCAAAAACTTTTGCAGCCTGCGGTCCAGGCGCGCCTGCTCGAGAGCGGTCTTGAGCAGCCAGAGCTTCTGGCCAAGCGTGACGCCCTGCTCTCCCGCCTGACTGAAGCTGCAGCACAGCGCAAAGCGTTGCTTGAACGGCAGGCCGGGCTTGCCGAAAAACGCGAACTGCTCGAGATGCAACAACAGGAAATTGACAAGGTCGAGCCGGAAGATGGTGAAGAGGAACAGTTGGAGGAGGTGCGCGCCCAGGCGCGTTCACTTGAAAGCGTGCGCGAAAACTATGAGCAGGCTCTATCGCTTTTGCACGGAAATGAAACTGAAGGATTGCTGGATCTGCTGGGTAATTTTGAAAAAGTGCTGACCCGCATGGCCAAAGAGGACGAATCGCTCAAGCCTGATGCTGATGCTGTCACTGCCCTGCGCCAGCAATTATCCCATCTGGGTGGGCGCTTGCGCCGCCCACCTCAAATGGAAGACATGCCCGATATGGATCAGGTTGAGGAAAGGCTTTTCGCTTTGGCTCAACTTAAGCGCAAGCTGCACCGGACGCTGCCGGAAATCCTTTCCTTGCGGGATGAAATAACAGAAAATCTTTCATTTCTTGATGTTTGCGCTTTAGATCTGGCCCGCCTTGGGCGGGAAGAAGAGGCTCTGGTTCAGGAACTCACCGCTTTGGTGGAGACGATCATTCCCATTCGTCGCAAGGCGGCTTTGGCCCTGGCTTCGGCCCTGGAAGAAGAATTGCGGCAACTTGGTTTTTCTGAACAGGTGCAAGTGATCCCCCATTTTGAAAAGCAGGAAATCTGGCCCGGCGTTATGGATGAGCGCGGGCGCATCCTGTGGGCGCCAAACCCTGGGCAACCTCCCCAACCTCTGGACAAGATTGCATCCGGAGGCGAACTTTCCCGCTTTTTACTGGCACTGGCCAGCGTACGGCAGGATGGTGAAAACGCGATTTTTATCTTTGACGAAGTGGATGCCGGGGTGGGAGGGCTTACCCTCAACAAGCTGGCTGAAAAGCTGTATGCGCTCGCTGCAAGCAGGCAAATGCTGCTTATCACGCACTGGCCCCAGCTGGCGGCCCGAGCGCGCAAACATTTTCAGATCAGCAAAACCGTGCGGGATAATGCTACCTTTACCCTTTGCAGACCGCTGGACAAACAGGCCCGGCATGCAGAGCTGGCACGCATGGCCGGGGGCGGCGCACAGGGAGAAGCCGTGGCGCACAGCCTGGAAATCTGACGGAACAGTTTCGACCACCCGGCACAGATACCCTGGAAAAACAGGCAGGTCTTCACGTTCGTGGAGTCATGCCGCTAAGTATGTATGCGTTGAGAGCAGCGTAAAGGCAGCCGCCATCCTCCATTTCTCAGCGCACACCATTTGCCAGACAATTCATATGCCGGCCATCAATAGCTAATTGCTTGCCCGTGCTTGCATCAAGTCGCTTTCTTTTTCTGGTGTTTAAAAAAGCTCTGCCCTATTCATGTCTTTGATCAGCGCCCCCGTGAAGCTGCCAGCTTTCTTCATATACACATGCTTTATGAGGAATCCAATAGTTACTAAAAATGATGATCTGTCAGTGTAGATAATGGATAAAAAAGGCTGGCAGCCTGATTCTGGGAAGTGTCTTGATCAGACTTCCAGATCCGTGGATATTAAAAAATGTTCAATAAAAAGCGAAAAATATATCTTTTCTAAAATGTTATACAATTCTGATTGATGTGGTCATGATTTTTTTGGTGCATCTTCCAGAAGACAAAAGCTCTTTTGTATGCCAAATTATATCCCCAAGATGGGTAGTCACAGCATGAAATCGTGCCCCCAAGCAGTACTGTCGTTGGAGAAGGCCGACGTAAAGCGTAAAGTATGATCCCGTGTTACGTCTCGTATCTCGATATAGTGTTGCTATACTGAAAAATGAATATTGCGTGGCCCTTGAACGCAAAAAATACATCCGTAAATCCCCACAACGGACAAAAAGTTATCAAACTTCAGGCAGACATTGATGAAAACAGGAAAACTATCCTTGTTTACGCTGATTGAGTAACGTGACGAGCAGGCAGAGGTAAATATGTTGATTCTGAAAAAACTGTTTGCAACAGCGCTGGTTACCATGGTGCTTGTGCTGATTACAAAAAAGGATTCGTGAGGGTTCTGTTTTGCGATCTGTTTTTACGCTAATTATCGTTGTGATCATTGCCGTTGGGCTGCATTTCGCCTTTCAGAGATACTGCGGCGGAATTTATGTGGAAAGAAATCACTCTGAGACATACTCATGCGCAGACGGCAAAAGCATCTCTGTTCAGTTTTTTTCCACAAGCGACCGCATGCTGATGTTCGCCAAAGTCGTCATGCCGGATGGTGTGGAATACTCTCTTCCCCTCATGCCTTCGGCGTCTGGCAGCAGGTACTCAGATGAGTTTGCCCTTGAAGCCTGGTTCAAAGGAAACGAGCTTACCGTAAGCAAGCCCTTTGAGAACAGGACAATGGAACCGATCTACGAGTGCACGGCCAAATGAGCTGCAAGCTTGAAGTCGTGTCACAGGGAGGCTGTGATGGAACCGTTAAAAAACACCCTGTATGCCGCAATTGAGTTCGGCGAATGCGTTCATGTTGTAGAAAAACAGCGTGGAAATATTGGAATTATTCCGCGCGGTCTGACTGCGGACATTGTGGTCTGCGATATAGTCGCCGTTTCGTGCCCGGGCGATGCCCAACAGCGGCGGGTAAGGCTCAACTTGGCGAATATCCGGCTGATGTAAAAAAGCCAGGCAGAGTCTGTACGGCGGACGAGAGCTTTCACTTGTTTTGAATGAGTGCGTATTGATTTCAGCAGCCGTCTGTTTTTAAAACATCTGAAAAAGCGGCATGACCGTTGAAGAGACGGCAGCAAAATCAATATGTACTGCTGCCAACCAGGACAGCATGACAAATATGGCTCTACATACGTTCTTGGCTTTTTTTTGTATGGAAAAGTTGCGCGAAAACCGCGAGGAGGCATCCCGCGCTGACATTCCACGCAGTGCAAGGGCATGAATAGCAGGCCATGCGCCACGCCCGGCCCGACTGAAAGACGGAAATGTGAAGCTCCCAAGGCGCACCCGTGTAGCCTTTTGATAAGCTTCCTGGGAAAAACCGGCGTTCATGCGCTTGGCCTTGTGCCTTCACATGTCGTCCCATCTGTTAGAGCAGCATGCTGCAAAACAAAAGACTGAATTTCCTTAATCAAAAAGACCAAATCCAGAGGATGGATTTGGTCTTTTCTGTACGTAGAAAATCTCCGTCAGGTCGGGGCTTTTTGATGAAGAAAAAGTTGTTTTGTGGGGTGGTGAATGCCGGCGCACTTTTCAACTTGCTACTCTGATATGCGGATACTTTGGCGGCTTTTTTAAAGATATTTACGGAACATGTACGACATCATCCAAAAGATATAAACGCGTGTCCGCAAGATATTCACCGTTGCTGAACGATTTTGAAACTCCTTGCAGAAATATCCCTCTCCCGGTGCGGACAGGCTTCGCCACCGGGGCTATGATATACTCATGTCTCTACAGGAACAAGACGAAACAAAAAAGTAAATTCCCACAAGGTTCCAAAAACCTTGCGGGAATTTTTGAAATTGTTAGATGGTGGAGGCGGGGGGAATCGAACCCCCGTCCGAGAACATTCCACACGAAGCATCTACAGGTTTAGGTCAAGTATGTATTTCACCGCGCTGTTGGCCCCTGACCAGGCACAACGCAGCAATCCCGCCGGTAAACTCCTCGCGAAAAACCCCGGCGAGAGCCGGTTTTCGCCAGCCTGATAAGTGTCGCCAATCAGGGTTATCAGGCATGGCCCTGATCGGCGCGACCGTTAAACGGTCATTGCCTCGCTGTTATTAGGCAGCGTAAGCGTAGTCGTAATCGTTGTTGGCAATTACTTTTGTGCCGCTTTTTACGAGGCCAGCGGCGCCTCGACCTGCCGCTACGGCTTCCACGTCCCCGTCGAAACCAGTGCGCCCCCATTTAGTTGGGAAAATAATATAAGACGGTTACTGCCGATTGGCAAGCTCAACGAACATAGAAATGTGAAAGGGAGCCTTTCAGGCACATCCGGTAACGGCTGAATACGGTGGCATCATCGTTTTCAGTGCTTGTTTTTAATGCGCATTGCGCGTGGGACGCTACTGATAACCCATGAGCAAGAAGGGCAATCTTGGCCATTGTATGAAAATATTTCTGTAAAGAGGGATGCTCAGAAATAATTCGACACAGTTTTTCAGCATCTTGCTCATTACTTTCCACAACAAGATCACCCGTATGCGACAGGTACAGCAGTATGCGCTCGTCAAAATCAAGAAGCTGCTCTTTCAGGCAAGACAGGAGATGCAACATGAAGGTTTCCTGCATGGCCTCAAGCCTGAGTTCCAGGGTTTCAACAAGTCCGCTCCCCGAGCGCTCCAGATCGTGTAAAATGCGCAGGGTTGCCTCATCAAGATGTGCCAGAGGCTCACGTAAGGAAGTCCCGAAATATTCATCGTTGCCTGTGGCAGCTCTGTCGGACTGCATATGGAGCATGCTGCTTATATCATTTGTGCTTTCTGGTGTCACAGGCTCCCCCGGTAGGCTTGTGGTCTTTTTTTCCGTATGCGGCTGCACTGCGGGGTATTAAGCAAGATGGATGCCAGAAAAAGTCGTTTCCCGTCAAAGTCTAAAAAAAATCAAGAGATACATACGACTGTACACGGAAGATGTGACATTTTTTCCTTGATGGGCAAAAAACAAGCGTCAGTTTGTCCGCAAGCGCAACATAACAGCCGCTCCTGCAAGGACAGTGCGTCTTTCAACTATTTTCAGTCCGGTGCGAAAAACAAGCCCTTCCAATCCCCCTGTTTTCAGAAATGCCGTCCGGGCGACGCGCCGCAGGTCCGGCAAAAAATTCACCAATGCCACGGCAGGCAACTCCAGATTGCGTTCAGCACACTTGAAATCAACAACCAGGACCTCGTCAGCAGCAGATGACGCAAGGCGTAGCAGGTCTTCAGCGGCGGATGGCGGCCGGCAAAAAAGTTCATACGCCATGCGTACAAGGGAAACCGGAGCGCCTGTCATGTGCCAAAGCGCTTCCGGCGAGGCATTAAGCGGCGCGTTGATGGAGTCCACAGGCCATGGCGTCATACGTGCAAGCAGCTTGCCCGACAGGAAAGGCGGACAAACTGCCAAGGTCTGTGGGGTAAGGGCAGATGCTCCAGAGGGCGGTTCCGCATGTTCGCTTTCTTCCCCTGTGGCAAGCAGAATTGCGGGGCCGGGAGCATGGCGTTTTTGCAGAGCAGGTGGCGAGGGTGCGCTTTGCTCAGGTTGGTAAGGCATCATGATCTGCCGCCGATTTTTTCAAGCATTGCCTGACGTGCTCCATCATAGGCCGCGTCAGTGGGCAGCCCCTGAACAAGATTTCGTGCATGGCCATCTTCTACGAATTGATAGCGGCTGGACGTAAAATGCATGTCAAAAAACCATGTACCCAGCAACAGGCGAAAATCATTGACACTGCGTAAATCAGCGTAAGCCGCCACGCGGTTTTCACTGACAGCCTTGAGTATGGTTTCGCTGTACAGGCCAGGAGTGTCGGGAAGGCTCAATACAACGGTGGGATTATACGGGCCGGGGCCGGACAGATGCTCGTCCATAACACGTAAAATATCCAGCTTGTCTGCATCGCGCACTACATGGGCTGCCACTGCCGTGGCCTCTGGCAGGCCAGACGGCAGCGCAAAGCGATTATGCAGTCCTATCGCGGCCAATATTGCTTTACGTGTGGCAGGTTCTTCGTCAATGAGGCGATGCTCACGCTTGAGTATGCGTACGCCCAGGCTTCCGTGGTCGCACGACTGCCTGTCCTTAAAAGTGTGATAGCGCAGGTATTGTTCAAATCTGCCGATATCATGATAAAGAGCGGCAAGCAGGCAGACCCGCCCCAGGGCTGGAGAAAATCTTTCTCCAGCCACAATACGTTCCGCATTTTCAAGCACTGCGTGGCTGTGACGCAACTTAAGGAGCATCGGGGCAACATCGCCATGCTGCCTGCCTTCTTCTTTGGCACATTGCTCAGCGGCATAGGCCATAAACCAGTTTTTGTGGTCTTTGATATCGAAGATATCGAGCGTGCTGTTGTGTTGTAATTCCATATCGTTCGTGTACTCCCGTGCAGCGTGCAAATCAATGTGCGCTCCACAGTAACCCCTGTTTGTGCATTTCTGCCAGGCCATCCTGGGCCGCCGGGCGGCTTGTGCTTGAGAGGCCGGACGGCTTTTGCTATAAGAAACGGCCGAGGCCTGCTGCGCCACCAGCACTACGCATTTACGGTCTTCAATCCCTTCAGTTTACAGTTCCGGAGAATCCATGTCCGATTTTGTTCACCTGCATTGCCATACCGAGTACAGCCTGCTTGACGGGGCCATTCGCATCAAAGACCTTTGCGCCCGCGCCAAGGATTTTGGCATGCCTGCCTGCGCCATCACCGACCACGGCAACCTTTTTGGCGCTGCCTATTTTTATCAGGGCTGCAAAGATTTTGGTATTAAACCCATTTTTGGTTGTGAGGTTTACGTTTGCCACGACCATACAGACAAGAAAACGGACTCTCCCCTTGCCCGCAGGCGTCACCACCTTATATTGCTGGCACAGAATAAAACCGGCTATCATAACCTGGTAAAACTTGTGAGCCACGGCTTTCTTGATGGTTTTTATTACAAGCCGCGAGTGGATAAAGGGCTTCTGCGCAAATATTCTGAAGGATTAATCTGCCTTTCTGCCTGTATTGCGGGTGAAATCCCCCGGGCCATTCTGGCTGATGACATGGATCTGGCCCGCAAGCTCACACACGAATACGCCGACATATATCCGAACCGTTTTTATCTGGAACTTCAATCAAACGGACTTAAAGAGCAGGAAAAAGCCAATGCCGGGCTGATCGATCTGGCTGAAACATGCAACCTGCCTCTGGTAGCCACCAACGACTGCCACTACCTTAACGCTGATGACGCCGAGGCGCATGAGGTGCTGCTCTGCATACAAACGCAGACCACCATGGACGACCCCAAGCGCATGCAGTTCGGTACGCACGAACTTTATTACAAGTCGATAGAAGAAATGGAAAAATCTTTCGGCCATGTGCCGGAAGCTCTTGCCAATACCGCGCGCATTGCCGAGGTCTGCAATGTGGAGCTGGACTTTGGCAACCACTATTTCCCTGTCTATCAACTTCCTGAAGGCGCCAGCATGGAGTCCGAATTTCGGCGCCTTGCTGAAGAAGGTTTGGAAAAACGGCTCGTAAATCACCCCGATCGCGATCAGCTGAATCCACAAGCCTACCGTGACCGCCTGCAATACGAACTGCGTGTTATCCTGGAAATGGGCTTTCCGAGCTATTTTCTTATCGTGCAGGAGTTCATCAACTGGGCAAAAAATAACGATATTCCCGTGGGACCGGGGCGAGGGTCCGCAGCAGGGTCGCTGGTGGCCTGGGCCTTACGCATTACCAATCTTGACCCCATCCCCTACAATCTTTTGTTCGAACGTTTTTTGAACAGTGAGCGCGTGTCGCTGCCCGATATCGACGTGGACTTCTGCGAACGTCGCCGGGGCGATGTCATCAAGCACATGGTCGAGACCTACGGTGAAGGTTCTGTGGCGCAAATCACCACCTTCGGCACGATGAAAGCCAAAGGCGTTGTGCGCGACGTTGGGCGCGCTCTGGGTATGAGCTTTGCCGAGACAGACCGTATCGCCAAACTGGTGCCGGCTGACCTCAAGATGACCATTAAAAAGGCTCTTGAAAGTGAACCGGAACTGGAAAAATTGTATCTTGAAGACCAGCAGGTCAAGCATCTGCTTGATACGGCGCGCCGCCTTGAAGGCCTGGCCCGCCATGCCTCCACCCACGCCGCCGGACTTGTGGTCTCAGACAAGCCCATGAAGGAATATCTTCCTCTTTACCTCGGTAAACGTGGCGAACTTGTGACCCAGTTTGACGGCCCCATGACGGAAAAGGCGGGGCTGGTCAAATTTGACTTTCTGGGCCTCAAAACCATGACACTTATTCAGGACACCCTGGATAATATAAGCCTTCAGGGGCAGGCCCCGCCGAACCTCGACAATCTCCCCCTGACAGACGCCGAAACGTATGAGCTTTATGCACGGGGCGAAACCGATGGCGTGTTTCAGGTAGAAAGTTCTGGCATGCGACAATACCTGCGCATGCTCCGTCCTACCTGCTTTGAAGATGTCATCGCCATGCTGGCGCTTTATCGGCCCGGCCCCCTTGGTTCCGGTATGGTAGACGAGTTTATCAAACGTAAACACGGGCAGGTTCCTGTCATCTACCCGCACGAGTCTCTTACCGACTGCCTGCGCGACACCTACGGCGTTATTGTCTATCAGGAACAGGTCATGCAGATCGCCCAGATCATCGCCAGCTATACACTTGGCGGGGCTGACCTGTTGCGACGCGCCATGGGCAAGAAAAAAGCCGAGGCCATGGCCAAGGAGCGCGTCACCTTTGTGGCTGGAGCGCAAAAAAATAATATCAGCGAAGAAAAAGCCAACGAAATATTCGACTTGATGGAAAAATTTGCAGAATACGGCTTCAACAAGTCACATTCCGCCGCCTATGCCCTTATTTCCTATTATACGGCCTACCTGAAGGTTCACTACAAGGTCGAATTCATGGCTGCCCTGCTTACCTCTGAAATGGGCAATCAGGACAAGCTGCTTAAATATGTTTCCTGCTGCAAAGACATGGACATCGATGTGGTGCAACCTTCAGTAAACCGTAGCCAGCGCGAGTTTACAGCTCATGAAGGCAAGGTTGTTTTCGGCCTTGGCGGCATCAAGAATGTGGGCGACGAAGCCATCCGCGAAATTGTAGAAGCCCGCCAGCAGGAAGAAGAATTTGCCTCGCTTTTTGATCTGTGCTGCCGGGTAAACCTGCGCAAAGTCACCAAGCGCGTACTGGAGTCCCTTATAAAAGGCGGAGCCTGCGACTGCTTCGGCGTGGCACGGGCCGCCATGCTTGCCTCGCTGGACCTGGTGGTTGCCCGCGCCCAGAAAAAGGCCAAAGACAAAAGCTCCAATCAGGTATCCCTGCTCGCCATGGCCCCTGTGGCAGAAAGCGCTCCGCAGCCAGGCATCGGCATAGACTGCGCGGAAGCCGCCACGCCGGAGATGGCAGATGAAGACAAGTTGCGGGCCGAAAAAGACGCTCTGGGCTTCTTTCTTACGAGCCACCCTTTGCAGCCTTATGTGCGCGAAATACGCCGTCTTGGTCTTACAACGCTTGAAGATGCGCGTGACATGTTCCCCGGGGCTGAAGTGCGCTGCGCCGTGCTTGTGACCAGCGTGCGGGAGGTTATTACCAAAAGCAAGGGCGAGCGCATGGCGTTTGCAGCTGTCGAGGACCTTACCGGACATGCCGAGGTTACTTTTTTTCCTCGCAGCTATGCAGAGATACGCCAGCTGCTGCACTCGGAGCAGCCCCTGTGCCTGACTGCCCGTCTGGATAAAGAGTCGGGCGATAACCGCGACCTTGACGATGAAGGAGAAGAAGCCCCGCGTGAACTCAAGCTCCTGGGCCAGAGCCTGCTGCTGATGGCCGAATGCTGCGGGCTGAACGATACGCCGGTATGCGTACAGATTCCCCCGCACCGGATGGGACGCGAAGACATGCTGGCTCTGCGCAATATTCTTGAGAGCTACCCCGGTCCTGTAGAAACCCACGCCCAGATATGCCTTGATGGACATGTCTGCCACCTGCATCTGGACAACGCCCTCAAGGTTTCTCCCGGCCCCGACCTGGACAAAGCCCTTGCCGCCTGGGCTTCATGAGGTCTGTTTATTTATGGTAAGGTTTTTTGTGATCACGGGCCTTGGGCTGGCTCTTGTCAATGGCTGGATTATTTGGTGGCTGTGGCGGGCGCTTCCCCACACGGGTTGGCTGCGCCCGCTTCTGTGCCTGACTGTCGTTACGCTTGGAGCCTCGTTTCCCCTGCTCTACAAGCTTGGCGACCATTCTCTGGTGCAGGTCTGGATGCTGCGGGCCGGTGCTTTCTGGCTTGGCATGGTTTTGTATGTTTTTTTGCTGGTTCTGCTCATGGATGTCTGGAGCCTGACAAGTCGCCTGTGGCTTGGACCACCTGATGCAGGCACCCCCAGGTGGGGCGCGGTGCTGCTGGTGGTGGGACTGCCTCTTGCCATTGGCTGCGCAAGCTGGCTTAACGCCGCCTACCCTACTGTGCGCCACTACGATCTTACAGTAGAAACAGCCGGCGCCATCCCCCCTGCCTACAAAGACGCCCCCCTGACTCTGGGCGTACTGGCCGACATGCATCTGGGGCGTATCATCACTGCCCCGCGCCTGGTTCGCGCCATGGATCTGCTCGCTCCCTACAAACCGGATGCCGTACTGTACCTGGGGGATATTCTCGATGACCATACCCTGCTGGACGTGGAGGCCATGGCCGCGGCGCTGGCCCGCGTGCAACCGCGCCTTGGTCATTGGGCTGTACTCGGTAACCACGAGTACATATCAGGGCCGGTAGAAAACAGTCTGAATATCCTGCAGCGCAGTGGAATGCGTGTCTTACGCGACCAGTGGCATGTTCTTGATGGTGTGCTTGTTTTGGCAGGCAGGGATGACAGAAGCAAGCTGGCGTTTACCGGCAGTCCCCGCAAAAGCCTGCCGGACGTTCTGGCCGATTTGCCGCCTGAATACAGAAGACTTCCGCTGGCGGTGCTGGATCATCAACCTCATGTGTTGGATGAAGCCCGTGCAGCAGGGGCCATACTGGAGATTTCCGGCCATACTCATTACGGCCAGCTCTGGCCTTTCCACTGGGTGGTGGAAAACATGTATGAAAACCCTCATGGCCTGTTGAGCAAAAAGAACCTGCACTCGCTGGTATCAGCCGGTACTGGAGCCTGGGGGCCACCCATGCGGAATACAGCGCGCCCCGAGGTGCTTGTAATAAAAGTATATTTTGTTGAAGCTGGAAAATAAAAGAGAGAGGATCAGGCTTGCTGCATCAAACGGGCTACATCAGGATGACCCCACATGATCGTAATGCCAAATTCCAACATGCGTGATATGTTAACCCGCATTTTTCTAAGATACCTGCAACTAAAAAAAGAAATTCTGTTTACCTTTGCCCGATATAGGGATCCTCTGCAATGCGTCTCAAAAACATCACGTGTTGCTTGTATCTTTCCTTTTCAGACTCTCTTCTTATTCTTCAACTTTTGGATCACCCGCAGCGGGTAAAAAACCATGTCTGATAAAGTGGTCCACCAGGCCGAACACGGTTTCGTTGCCGCAAAACTTTCCAGCGGCAATGGCCTGTTTGTATGCGGGCAGGCTGGCTTCAAAACGCCGTAGCAGATCTGGCTCAAGGGTAAGCATGTCAGCCTGCATTCCGTAGCCGAGCCGCTCAATATACAGCGCGTTGAAACGCTGTTCCACCATGGCCTTCAACGGCAGGGTCAAAATGGGTTTTCCAAGGTAAAGGGCTTCTCCCATAAGTGTATGGCCACCGCCCTGGATAACATACGAACAGCCTTCAAGCAGGCGTAAAAATCCCTCTTCGCTTTTGCGCATGAAGATGACATTGCCCTCCTGCCCTTCCGTGCGGTTATACCCGAAGACATAGCAGGTCTTTCTGGTGGATGCGCGCAAAAACTCCACCAGTTTATGGTGTGTGGAATTGCTTTGGTACACAAGCACATGTCCGTCATCGCGCGGATTCAGGTCCAGCACGCTGTCACGCAAAATGGGAGGAGCCACACGCGCCTTGTATTGGGGCAATACCGGCGGCGCGTAAAAGGATATGATAAGATTTTCCATCGTGGGACGAAAAAGATACCGTGGCGTCAGCCCCTGCACAAAACTGTCCCACCACATGTCGAAGGGCAGGTTGTGACTGCAACAGGTGATAATATGCTGATGGTCCAGTGTCAGGCAGGGCAGACCGACCTTTTCCGCCGCACGTGGCACGAAGTATTCCAGATCTGTCATGCAGACACTCGGCTTGAATTCGTCAATGAGGCGTAAAACCTGTTCAATATACCGCTCTCTGTGCCAAAGCAGCGGTATGGCTTTTTTAATGGTGGCAGCCATGTCCACCTTGTAGTTTTTGAATACCGTACCCAGGTTGGGCAGGCGGCGCACGGAAAATTCCGGTTCAAGAATTTTTGGGGCATCGTCGTCGGCCACAAACAGGAACTCGTGTTTGCCCAGACGACGGGCAATGGTCAAGCCGCGCATGGCATGGCCGTGCCCCGTGCCGTGAATGCCATAAAGAACGCGCGCCATATTTTTCCTTTTTCCTTGAGACAGGTTGTTTTAAAATATCATATTACGGCAAGAAGGCCCATAATCCCAGCGTACCTTCCTGGCTTCAGGCCTTGTGGCACGCCCGTCTTGTCAACCCTGTGATACTAGCAAGCCGCAAGCCGTGCCGTCAATGTGATACCCTAAAGACGATATCGCAACCTCTTGACGGCATTGTCTTTTATTTCCTACGATCAGGCAGGCATTTACGGTATGCCCATATCTGTGGCGGCAGTTTTTTTACCGCAGTGCCGCCTTTATGACAGCTTACCCTTTAAAATGTACACTCTCAAAAGTAAACCACGCCCATTCCGGCGCTTAACAGCGCAAATGAATTGCGCTTGCGCCTCCACAACGGGCGTTTGCTCGTCGCAGCCACCAGAGTATTTTTAAAGTGAAAATACTCTAAAGATTCGGGCACTACTTTTGACCAAACGAGGCAATCATGAATATACGCAAGATACGTGAAGACCTGGGCCGGGCAAAGGCCAGTTGCATGCGACGCGACCTGTTACGAGCCCTTTATCTGACCATTGCGGCCTTGAGGGAACTGGGCGGTCAGACCGCCCCCTCTGACCTGCGGGGCGATATCCGTACGACAGTAAACGCTCTGTCCTCTGACCCCGGCCTTGTGGACCACCTTCCCCCCAACGTGACCTACCAACCCGGCAACGAAAAAGAGCTGCTCCAGATTTTTGCCAGGACGTACAAAAAATTCAAGGCACATGATGAGCAGGAAGATTATGAGACCACCCTCCAACGCAAACTTAATCTTGACCGCTGGATCAAGGATGGAAAAAAATTCCTTGACGAAGGCCGGCCTTCAGACGCAGATGCCTGTTTTACCGAAGCCATGAAGTATTACAAGGATGAGCAGGCTGTTTTTGTCATAATGGCCAAAGCCATGATGGATGCCGGAGAATACGTGCGAGCCATTGGCCATGCGCGCAATGGACTCAAGGAAAATCCTCAGGACGAGACACTGTCGCGCCTGATTGACGAGTGCACACGCCTGCGGCCGCAAGCCTGACGATGCCCGCAGAAGGCTGCCCTACCCCTTCCTTCTGGTCAGCGCCAGCTTTGCGGCCGCGTTTAGCCTAAAAACACGGCCGCGTCTGACTATCTTCTAGAATACCAACCTCTTCCAAGATTGATCCTATCCATAGACAGATGCACTGTGAAAAATATCACCAAATAAAACATGCAATACCTGCTTCACAACATCTTTTAATGCTGTTATAAATTACAACAATGCCTGTGTCTCAAACTGCCGGGCTGGCAGAGTCCAGCCCGGTTGCGTTGTTAATGATCGCCATATCTGGGGGGCTGCGTTGCAAAAACGTTATTTTGCAGTTGCCGTTTTGACGGGCGTTCTGGCCGGAATAGCCGTGCTGGGATATTTGCTGCCGACAGACAAAGAGGCCGTGCCAAAGCGTATTCTGCTGCAGAATACCGGCGGTGCTGTGGTTTTTCAGCATGCTGACCATGCCTACGCATATAATGTGCGCTGTGAGACATGCCATCACGAAAGCCCGGAAAAACGCCTTGAAGTGCAGGCATGTAAATCCTGTCATGGCGTAAACTTCAATGAAGCTTTCCGCAAAAAGCATGTGGCCCAGTTCAACGACAATGCTGCATGTGCCACCTGTCATCACTATGAGGCAGGTGCCAAAAAATGGGGACATGAGCGGCACTATGAAGAACTGGGCCTCGACTGCCGGGAATGCCATCATAAAAATACCGACATAGAGCCAGAGCCGCAAAACTGTGCTGACTGCCACTCATCCGGCGTTCCGAACGACAAGCCCGCCGAGAAAGGCACTCCCCCCAATCTGGCCGATGCGGTACACGCCAGATGCGTCACCTGCCATGAAGACATGTTCGCCGAAAAGCCTAAAGGCTGTGCCAACTGCCACAGCATGAAGGCAGTACGTGACATGTTGCCTAAAACCGGTCTGGTCAAGTTAAACCCTCTGCAAACCAACTGTGCCGTATGTCACGGGGTCACTGCTGAAAAGCTCATCCCCGGCGCCATGGATGCCTTTCATAAGCAATGCATGGGCTGCCATGAGAAGCTTGGCAAAGGTCCTTTCGACAAGCAACAATGCGGCCAGTGTCATACTGGCAAGTGAGGCGGGGATGAAAGAACTTTTTCAGGTAATCAATGACCCCCGGTTTCACCTGCTTTACGGGGTGACGCAACGCTTCAGCCCGGGACCACAACCGGACAGGGTGCGGCTCAACCGCGAAAACTGCAAGCTGGTTGATGGCGTTACAAAAAAAGCGCTTGTCTACCCTTACAAGCTTCTGGCCGAACATTCTTCGCCCTTGAAAGGCGATCTGTTTTCGCCAGTTTATGGCAAGATCAGTGAAGTAAGCCAAAGCAGTATTTTTATTGACGCCATTGAACCGGATGATGAATTGCGCCAGGCCGCAGAAGCCGTACAGAAAACCGACCTGCTCGCCGCTCCTCAGCGGGGTGAAGAGTTGCGGCCATTGCTCAAAAGTATGGGGCTGAACACCAGATCGCTGGGGCAGCCCTGCGACACGCTTATTATCAACGGCCTTAATCCGGATCCGGGCGTGACCTGGGCTGAACCCATGCTGCTGGCACATCAGGAAACCCTGCGTGATGGCCTTGAAATGCTACGCCGTCTCTCACCCGCCAAACGAATCTTGCTGGCGGTGCCCAAGGAAATGCGCCTGCATCACAACGACATTGAGGTGGTGCACGTGCCTTCGCAGTATCCGGCCAGCGTTAACGCCCTTGTCATCAAGGCTGTGACCGGGCAGGAAAACCCCAAGGGCGTCGGCATAGTAGGCCTGCACAATATCTGGAGCCTGGGGCGGATAGCCCGAACCTGTCTGCCCCTTGTGGAGAGTGTCGTCACTATTGGCAACTGCGAATATTCGGGGAACTATATCGTAAAAGACGGCAGCCTGATCGGCCAGCTGCTTGAATTCTCGCACATCACTCTGCGCAATGGCGACACGCTTGTCCGGGGAGGCCCCTTGCGGGGTGAAAGCCTGGAAAAGCTTGATCGTAGTGTTACCCGCGGTTCAACAGGAGTTTTTGTTGTCGAGGCAGGCACTATTCCTCCCATGAAAGGACACAGCCCCTGCGTGAACTGTGGAGCCTGTGTGCTGATCTGCCCTGCCCGGCTCAGCCCGAGCATTTTGAGCCGCAATGCCGAGTTTGCCCTGCACGAGCGCAATCTGGATGAACACATCGGCTCCTGTCTTGAATGCGGCCTGTGCGGCTATGTCTGCATTGCCCGCAGGCCGGTCCTGCAATATATCCGTCTGTCCAAATTCAAATTGGCGGAAGCCGCCGCAGCCAGGGGAAAAGCACTGGATGCGGATGACGCACTGGGCATGATCGTCGCCGACAATGCCGAGGCTTCAGCCGAAGCCGAAAACAATAACAGGGCTGCCCGTGAGCAGCGGGGAGGCAACTGATGTCATCTGCTTCATCAGGCTCTGTTCTGCTTGCCATGAGCGTTCCGTCTTTCTGGCACTGCGGGCGCACCATTCGCAAGTACAGCCTTTTCACCATTCTTTGCTGTTTGCCGGCAGCAGCCATGGCTATCTGGAACTGGGGCCTGCCCGCCCTTCGGGTCATGTCTCTCAGCGTTGCTGCCTGTGTAGTTGTGGAAGCCCTGTGCGAAAAAGCCATGGGCCGGCAGATAGAGGTAGACGACTTTACCGCCGTATATGCGGGACTCATTTTTGCTTTTCTACTACCGGCAGATGCCCCCTGGTGGCTTGTCATCCTTGGGGCGATTATCTGCATCACGTTGGGCAAAATGGCTTTTGGCGGTCTTGGGGCCAACCCGGTAAGCACGCCGCTCGTGGGCTGGGCCGTTCTGGCAGTGTCCTTTCCCATTTTTATGGACCCTAACGCCATGCAGCTTGGTACGGACTTTATTGATCCCCTGGTGCGCCTGAAGTTCTTCGGCGCTGCCAGCGCCGACTCCATCCCCTTGCTGGACCTGCTCATGGGAAAACAGATCAGCGGTCTGGGGGCGGGCCAGGTGCTTGGCCTTTTTGCGGGCGGCTCTTTCCTCTGTGCCACAGGCACGGTGCGTTGGCAGATCAGCCTGGGCTTTTTCGTTGGTGTTGCTGCTCTGGCTGCATTTTTTCATATGTCAGACCCGGTCCACAATGCTTCTGCCTTTTTCCATCTGTGCACCGGATCGGTCATGCTTGGCGGTTTTTTTATGGCCACCGAAATGGGCACAACGCCCCTGCGCCCGCTGCCCATGTTTCTTTACGGCCTTACCGGGGGGCTGCTGGTCATGGTCATCCGCAAGTATGGCGTCTGGATTGACGGAGTTCCGTTCGCCATTCTTCTGGCAAACATGTTGACCCCTTATCTCGATATGCTACGCCCCAGACCTTTCGGAGGTAGCCGCCCATGATGGCCATAGTACGCATGGTGGTAGTGCTGTCGGTTCTTTGCGGGCTTTCCGGTTTTGCCCTTTCGTATCTTAAAATGATCACCGCTACAGCCATTGAAGAACAGGAACTGACTTACGTGCAAGGGCCTGCGCTCAAGAGGGTTTTTGCCCAGGCAGAAAATTCGCCCATTGCCGACAGGCGCGGCTTTACCCTTTCCAACGGTGAAAAGGTCACAGTCTTTCCGGTTATGAAGGCAGGCAAGCTTGTGGGGGTTGCTCTGGAAAATTTTGGTAAAGGGTATGGCGGCCCCATTGGTGTCATGGTCGGCTTCAATACCGCGGACGACACTCTGGCTGGTGTTGGCATGACCACCATGAAGGAAACTCCCGGGCTGGGCATGCGCGTGGCTGATCCGGGCTTTACTACCCAGTTCATGAGTGCCGCCACCCCGGTGAACCTCAAGAATCAGGGCGGAAAAATCGATGCTGTTTCAGGCGCTACCATCTCCTCTGCCGGATCTGTGGAGGCTGTGAATAAAGCCGCTCAAACGTATATGGGCCTGAAGCCTGAAATTTTCAAAGCCTGGGCCAAGTAACCCACTGGCATACGCCTGGAGTTTCCATGAGCATACTACAAGAATTTACCAAAGGGCTTTGGAAAGAACTGCCGCCATTCCGTCTGGTGCTGGGGCTTTGCCCCACCTTGGCCGTAACCAACTCTGCCGACAATGGTCTTGGCATGGGAGTGGCCGTCATTTTTGTGCTTGTACTTTCCAACATGCTCATTTCAATGGTACGCAGCATTATCCCCAAAACAGTACGTATCGCCTGTTTTATTGTCATTGCGGCTTCACTGGTGGTCGCGGTGGAACTGCTCATGCAGGCATATGCCTACCCTCTGTACCAGAGACTGGGCATCTTTGTGCCGCTTATCGTGGTCAACTGCATAATTCTCGGCCGGGCCGAAGCCTTTGCAGCCAAAAATGGCGTGGCAGCTTCCATTGCTGATGGGCTGGGCATGGGGCTAGGCTTCACCCTGTCGCTGACCTTTCTTGGCTCGTTGCGCGAAATTTTTGGCAACGGAACATGGTTTGGACAGAGCGTCATGTGGGAAGGCTTTGAGCCCATGCGCATCATGATTCAAGCGCCGGGGGCCTTTATTTGTCTCGGCCTCATACTGGCGGCCATGAACATGTACAACTACTGGAAAGCCGGCAGAGGCAAGGCCGTGCCCGCCCCGCAGGGCGGTTGCGGTTCCTGCGGGTGCTGCTCGCTGGAACGGCGTGAAGAAGCCCGGTAACTGGGTGTTTTATACAGCCAGGAGCAGTTACGGCAAAATGCCCGACTGCAACGCCACGGCAACAAGCAGGACCTGAAAGGCTGTCGCTGGCAGGTGTGATCTCAAAGCGAAACCGCTCTAAAGGCACAAGGATAGCGCATGGATATTTTCGCCATCTTTATCTCGGCCATCTTCGTAAACAATATTGTGTTGGCCCAGTATCTCGGCAACTGCCCGTATGTGGGATGCTCTAAAGAAAAAGGCGTAGCCCTCGGCATGGGTGGCGCGGTAGTTTTTGTAACCATTGCCGCCACGCTTTGCACTTGGCTCATGCAGAAATATGTGCTCGACCCCTACGGGCTGGGGTATCTGCAAACCATCGTTTTTATCGTTGTCATCGCGGCATTGGTGCAGTTTGTTGAAATGTTTCTCAAAAAAATTGTGCCGCCGCTTTACGCCGCCCTGGGTATTTTTTTGCCGCTCATTACCACCAACTGCGCGGTTATGGGGGTTGCCATTCTGGTACAGCGTGAAGGCTATGGTTTGATGGAATCTCTGGTATGGGCGCTGGCCTACGGCCTGGGATTCACTCTGGCGCTGCTGCTGATGGCAGCCATCCGCGAAAGGCTGGACACCTGTCGTCTGCCCAAGGCCATGGCCGGTACGCCGCTGGCTCTTGTTATGGCTGGCCTTATGTCACTGGCTTTCATGGGCTTTAAAGGAATGGGATAAAGGGCGGCCAGCACGCGCCACAGCACTCAACAAGACTTTGGCGCGTGACTACGGCTGATCGGTCAATTCTGCTGTACAGCAGTTACGTTAGACGGGGACGAAACTATGGTCTTTGTATCGATTTTGACCCTTTTTGCCCTGGGCCTTGTGGCATCCATCATCCTGGCCGTGGCCTCGCGGGTTTTTTATGTCAAGGAAGACCCGCGGGTTGAAGCCATAATGGAAGCCCTGCCGGGAGCAAACTGCGGTGGATGCGGTTTTGCCGGGTGTGAAGGATACGCCGTTGCAGTGCTCAACGATCCGAACATTGCGGCAAACAAATGCTGTGCGGGGGGGCCGGAAGTAAGCATCGCCGTGGGCGAACTCACCGGCAAAACCGTGGCCGAAGCCGAACCGTTGTACGCCCTGCGCCGCTGTGACAAGCAGGCTGGCCAAGTTGGCGCGCGCTATGAATATCAGGGGCTGCCCTCGTGCGCCGCGGCTTCGCTCATGCGGGGCGGCACTGACTGTTGTGCCTTTTCCTGTATAGGGTACGGCGACTGTGTGCAGGCCTGCCCGTTCAATGCCATGCGTATTGTCAACGGACTTGTGGAAGTTGACCAGGATAAATGTACTGGTTGTGGTACTTGTGTAAACGTGTGCCCGCGCGGGGTTCTGGAAATGACGCCTCTACGGGCCAGAGTTGCTGTTTACTGCAATACTCGTGAAAAACTGCGGGCAGTTTCTGATGTATGCAAAGTAGGCTGCATCAAGTGCCTAAAATGCGTGAAAGCCTGCCCGGCCAAGGCGGTAAGCATGGTCGATGACCGCATAGAAATAGACCACCTGCTTTGTCTTTCCTATGGCCCGGCCTGCCAGGAAGCGTGCGTATCCTCCTGCCCCAGGCACATCTTTAGATATACCAGGCCGATTCAGGCTGTGGGGTGTGACGAGTCAGGCTGCAGTGAGCCGGCGCACACACCCCTTTCGGCTCCTGTACCTGATCAGAACGTCTCCCAGGCGCAGCCTGGGGCCTGAATGGAGGCAATATGTCCAGCTTTTTGAGCCGCCGTCATTTTCTTCGCTTCGCGCTTGTGAGCGCGGGCATGCTTGGGGCCGCCCCGCTGCTGAGTCTTGCGCCCTCCGCCGCGTTGGCGCGGACGTCCGGCAGTGAAGAAACCTACACCAGAACTGCCCTGTTTATGGGAACCATGGTCACAGTTACCGTGGCAGGAACTACTGCGGAACAGGCTGGGGAGGCTGTGAGCACCGCCTTGGCCCTTGGCCGCGACATGGCCGGCACGCTGACCCGGTTCAATACCGGTGCCCCTTTGGGGCAGCTTAATGCAAGTACCGCCTTGAACGATGCCCCTCCCGCACTTGTGCACCTGATGCAGCGTTCACAGCAGATGCATGCTCTCACAGGCGGCGCTTTTGACCCGACCGTTCTCCCCCTTTTGCATCTTCTTGAAAGCCACCGTGACCATAAAGCGCAAAAACACCTTCAGCTTGATCAAGCGGAGGTGCGCGATGCCCTTGAAATGGTGGGAATGGAGCGGGTGCATGCAGACGGATATGCCTTGCGCCTTGAGCGGCAGGGCATGGGCATCACTCTGGACGGTATTGCTAAGGGACATATTGCAGACCTCATGTCGCGCAGTCTCAGCTCTGCGGGATACCCCAATCATTGCGTCAACGCCGGCGGAGATATTGCGGTCAGCGGAAGCAAGCTCAAGGGACAACCCTGGCGCATAGCTATTGCAGATCCCTACGGCAAAAATGCCTATCCACAAGTGGTGGAAGCATACAGCGGGGCCGTAGCCACTTCGGGCATATATGAGATTTTTTACAATGCCGATGCCAGCCGTAACCATCTGGTTAATCCTGTAACGGGAGCCAGCGCTGGTTTGGCCAGCGTGACGGTTACCGCTCCCGACTGCCTCACGGCCGATGCGCTTGCCACAGCCATGGCTATCATGCCCCCGAGAGAAGCTCTTCATTTGGCCGACAGCCTGTCGGGCTGCGCCTGCTGTCTGTTGCGCCATGACGGACTGACACAGTGTTCCCGCAATTGGCGGGGGCGTAGCGCATAAGCACTGCGGATATTTGTTCTTCATGCATCTGTCGCATGCAGATAGATGCATTTTGGCACTCAAATTTACCCTGAAAATTTTTCTCTCGACAAGGTACAGAGCTTTCGACTGCTCAGTACCTTGTCGTTTTATGTCTGTAATGTGCTTTTGTAAATATCATTCAACAAATATGAAGAACTCACCTCTTCAATTGTTGAACTCCATATTGATATAAATGTATGATAGTAGAGTACATAATCAATTTTTGTACAGCGCCAGTATAACGTTCAACGGCGCTCATGATTTACGGTGCTGTCTTCATCGTGAACACCTGGGGTACGGTTGAAGCTGATCTACTTCTCCGTGGCAGCTGTCTGCCACGTAACCGTTAGAATAGTTTTAAAACAAAATTGTTCTATTTCCTGTGCTTGTCATACCTTGTGAAAAAGTCTAGAGTTTGGAGCCGATACATTATCATAGCACTGAGGCAAATATGGACATTGTACGTTATATTCACGCGGCCGATCTGCACCTGGATACGCCCTTTCGTGGCCTTTCGCGGGAAGCAGCCCAAGGGGGGCATCTGGCGCAACTACTGCACGATGCCACTTTCAAGGCCCTGGAGCGCCTTTTTCGCTTGTGTGAAACAGAAAAACCCGACTTCCTTGTTTTGGCTGGCGATATCTATAACGAAGAAGATCATAGTGTTAAAGCGCAATTACGTCTGCGCGACGGCTGCCTGCGCCTCAATGCAGCCGGGGTTCGCGTCTTTATTGCCCACGGCAATCATGATCCCCTAAACTCCATGCTCGAGTCCATCCGCTGGCCCGATAACGTGACGATTTTCGGTCCGGAAGTTGAGCGGCACATCGTAGAAAAAAATGGAGTGCCTCTGGCCGTAGTGCACGGCATAAGCCACTCCAGAGCCCGCGAAGGCCGCAACCTTGCCCGCCTTTTCCGGCGCGATGCCACGCACAACTGCTTTCAGATTGGTGTACTACACTGCACAGTCGAGGGTGAAAACAAAGCCGACCGCTACGCGCCCTGCTCGCTTGACGACCTTAAAAATACCGGCCTGGATGCCTGGGCGCTTGGACATGTGCATGAAAGGCGCACCCTGAGTCATGAACCGTTTATTGCCTACTGCGGTAATAGCCAGGGCCTGCATATCAATGAAACCGGTCCACGCGGCTGCCTGCTGGTCACGGCTCACCCATCCGACGTGTTGCCCGGCGCTGAAGAACAAGAGGCCGTTTCGTATGTCTGCCATGCAGATTTTGTGCGCCTTGGGCCGGTTCAATGGGCTGGTCTGGACCTTGACCTTGATGGCGTGGAGCATCTTGACCATGTGGAAAGCCGCCTTGTTCAATGCCTTGACCAGGCGGCGGAAGCGACCGAGCCAGGCTGCGAAGCCCTGCTTGCACGAATTCGGCTGCAGGGCCGCACCAACCTGGATGCCGCGCTGCGCGAAACAGGCAACCAGGAAGACATCCTGGAGCGCATGGGACATCTCGCTTCCGGCACACCGGGCGTCTGGATCAAAGACCTGCATGTGAACACAAGTCCCCCTGTGGACAGCACCCAATACCTGCAGCGTGAAGATCTGCTTGGCGAAACCCTGCGCCTGGCCCTTCGCATGAGCGAAAGCCATGAAGCCCTGCAGGCGGTGGGCGGACCAGCCCTGTCGCCGCTGTTCTGTCATACCCAGCTGCGGAAAATACTGGCTCAGCCGGATGATAGCCAGATGCAGGCCCTGCTGGAAGAAGCTCAACGACTTTGCATAGACCTTCTGGAGGTCCGCTGATGTATATCCAGTCCTTCCACATGGACGGATTCGGCATTTTCTCCGACCTGACGGTTGAAGGTCTGGCTCCCGGACTTTCCATTTTTCTGGGAGAAAACGAGGCCGGAAAATCCACCTGCCTCGAATTTCTACGCACCACGCTGGCGGGCTATCCCGCGCCCAACAGCAGAGAAGGCAAGCTGATCCCCGGTCCTTTACGTGGCGGCAATGCGGGCGGCAGCCTTACCCTCAATGCGCACGAAGAAGGCATCCTTCGTCTCACGCGCCGCCCGGGCGGTTCCGGGGGACACGTTTCCCTCACAGACGGCCAAGGCAAACCTTTGGATGAAGACGTGCTGCGTCGTCTGCTTTCCGGCGTTAGCCGTGACGTATACCGCAATGTTTTCGGGTTCAGCCTTACGGAACTGGAAAATATGGCTAATCTCACCGGCGAAAGCGTGCGCCACGCCCTTTATGGCGCCAGTTTCGGCCCCGGGCTTCGCTCTCCGGGTGAAGCGCTGGCTATCCTGAAAAAACAGACGGACGAAATTTTCAAATCCGGCGGCAGCAAACCCCCTCTCAACCAGGCGCTCAAGCAGCTCAACGAACTGCGCCAACGCATGGCCGAGCTGCGCCAGCAACAGGCGGGTTTTGATGCCCTTGCCGGTGACCTTGGCGAAAAGAAAGAAGAACTGGCCTCCATGCGCAGCCACAGGTCACGGCTGGAAGAAGAACGTCGCCTGCTTGAGCGTCGCCTGGGCGTATGGTTGCAGTGGAATGAGTGGCGTATGGTCTGCGCAGCCCTTGAGCGGCTGGGACCTATCAACACTTCATTTCCCGAAGACGGGCAGGCACGCCTGGCGCGTGCACAGGAAGCGCGCGAAAGCTGTGAACGGCATCTGGCCGCGCTTGCAGAAAAACTTAATCTTTTGCATGAACGCCGCAACGCCATCCGACTGGATCAACCCCTTCTGGAGGCACTGCCTTCCCTGCGCCGCTTGGCTGAACGCAAAAGCGGATTTCGTCATGCGCTGACAGCGTTGCCCGCTCAGAAAGAGCACTGCCGTCGCGCTGAAGAAGACCTCACGCGCGAACTGGCGCGCCTTGGTCCGGACTGGACCTGCAACCGCATTCGCCAGACCGACCGCTCCCTTTTTGCTCGTGAGGATCTGGAGAAACAGGCGCGAGAAATGACGGCTGCCGCATCGGCCCGGCAAGCTGCCGTGGACAGTTTGAATCAGTGCAACCGTGAAATGGAAATTGCCGAACGTGAAGTGACTGCTGCGCAAGATGAACTTGCCCTTCTGCCGGCTCCTGTGGCCGCCCTGGACGATGAACAACGCGATGACCTGCGTCAGACACTGGCCCGGCAGGAGGAAATGCGCCGCCAGCTGCCCTCGCGCCAGCGTGCCCTGCAAGAAGCACGCACCATGTTTGTCAGAGCGTACGGCCCGTTGCGGCTTTCCGGCGGAGCGCACACTTCTCATACCCTGGACGACGAAACCGTTGCAGCGACCCTGGACACCCTGTTGGCCCAACAGGGTGAGGCGCTGGAACTCGCCGGCCGTGTCCAGGAAAAACTGGGGAATGCTGACGAAGCAGCCCAGGCGGTGCAACAGGCAGAAGAGCACCTTGCCGCTGGCAAGGCGCGTATGGAAGCACTGCGGGAAGAACAGCGGGGCATTAATGGCCCCACACGCGAAGCACTTGATGCCCGTACAGCGGCCCTGCGTTCATTGCGCACCCTCTCTTCCGTCCTGGGTACGGAAAAACAACGGCTTGAGGAGCTTGAAGCAAGACTGGGCAATGAGCCGCCGGTCAAGCGCATCAAAAACCTGCCCCTCTTGCTACTCGGTCTGCTCTTTTTTTCAGCCGGAGCAGCCATGCTTCTGACCTACTGGCGTATGGGACTTACAAGCATTGCCTTGGGCGAAGGCCTGGACGTGCCAGTCAACCTCTGGTCGGGGTATCTTGTGCTGCTCTGTGGCGTGGGTTTTCTTGCAGGCGGCTTGCCGCACAATGGGCCGGAAGCCAGACGGCGCAAAAAAGAACTTGCTCAGCTGGTCAGCCGACGTGAAACCTGCGCTGGCCATGTGACAGAACTGGAAGAGCAGGCTCGCCAGCTCTGTCGCACAGCCCAGGTGCAAAATATGGATATGGTCACCCTGGAAGCCACGGAAGTATTGTTGGAACGAGAGCGCGAGCAATGCTTCCTTGAAGAACGCACCCGCAAAGACATGGATGCGCTCAAACGCTCCATTGATCTTGCTCGCACCGAGGTAAGCAGGCGCCAGGCCCAGTATCAGGAAGCGGAAAGCGTGGTGCAACAAACCCGTCGCCGCTGGCATGAGTTCATGCTTACTCTTGAGGTCGGCAATGTTCCCGCGCCAGAGGGGGCCACGGCTTTTTTCGCTAAAGTTGAATCCGCCCGTCTGGCGTACAGTGCTGTGGCTGCAGCACAGACTGAACTCAGGACGCTTGAGGAAGGTCTCGCTCATGCCGAAGAGCACATGCGGCGCTTCCCCGCTGTTGCCGAACGGCTGCCTGCCGGAGAGGACACGCCCGGAACATCGCAGGAATTGCCTGCAAGAGCAGATACGCCCAGCAATGCAACACCGTGCGGAACACTTTTTTCTGACATTCTTGCTGAAGTTGTGCGCCAGATACTGGAATCATGCCGGGAGGCCGATGCCGCACGGGAACGGCGCATCAAGGCCGAAGCTGCGTTGCAGAGTGCGGAAAGTGACCGACAGCGCGTCCTCATTCGCCAGACCGAAGCCATAACAGGGCTACGCAATGCCGAAGAACGGCTCGCTGCCGCACGCAGCCAGTGGTCACACTGCCTTGAAGGCTTGGGGCTTGGAGCGGAACTTGATCCGGAAACCGTCCGCGAGGCGTTCAAGTATATGGAAAATTGCCTGGCCGCAGAAGCAGACCTTGAGCGCGCCAAAATGGAACTGGCACAAAGCCATTCCGAACTGGCCGCATTGCGTGAACCTTTGTCCCTCACGCTCGACAGTCTGAACCGCTCGCCCCAGATTGACGCCGATGGTGGACCAGACTGGCTGCTCAGTCTTGATTCTTTACTTGAAGCAGCGGAAAATGCAGTCACAGCACGCACACGCCGTCTGGCCATGGAACAGGAACTTGCCGCTCTTGATGATGAGGTTCGTGCCGCTCAGGTTGCTCTGGACACGGCTGTACATGCTGAGCGGGGCTTACTGGCCCTGGCAGGGGCGCAGGACGCCGAAGACTTTTTACGTCAGGCGGCGGCACACGAAGAGCAGCGCAAACTGGCCCAACGCAGGCTGGACCTTGAAGATGCTTTGCGCCTCGCGGCGGACAAATGCCCGCTTGAAGATTTTCTGCAACAATTTGAGAATGAAAATCGCGAAACCCAGGAAAACCGTTGCGCCGAAATTACGGCGGAACTTGCCCAACTTCAGGAAAAAGAACAGGAACTGGCCGACCGAGTCAGCAGTTTACGCGCCAGGGTGGAAACCCTGTCGCATGATGACGAGCTGGCAAGGTTGCAGCAACAGGCTGCCACGCTTGAGGAAAGCATGCAACGCATGGCGTATGAATGGAGCCGTAGGGCGCTTGCCCGCGGTATTCTTGAGGCCGCTAAAAATACCTTTGAGCGCGAACGCCAGCCAGAGGTCATTCGCCTTGCATCGGAAATATTTGCGCGTATTACTGGGCGTAGATGGAAGGCCATCAATGCCTCTCTTGAGGACAAAACTTTAAGCATTCTGCCAGCTCAAGGCGAAGCACTTGCTCCTGAAAATCTCAGTAGAGGTGCGCGCGAGCAGGCATATCTGGCCCTGCGGCTGGCCTACATCAAAAACCATGCGGCCCATGCCACTCCCTTGCCTGTCATTATGGATGATGTGCTGGTCAACTTCGACCCACAGAGGGCCGAACGCACAGCCCGCGCCTTTGTAGACCTGACTACTGAAGGAAACGGCAAGGGACATCAGATACTTTACTTCACCTGCCAGCCTCATATGGTTGACCTGCTGCGCAAGGCAGACCCTGCTGCCGCGCTTTTTCATGTGGAACACGGAGATATCAGAGCAGCCTGACCTCACCTTTTACATTGCGCAAAACCAGAATGCCGTCGTCCTTTGTGGACGACGGCATTCTGGTTTTGCTGCGTCAGAAACGGAATCCAGCCAGAACGTGCCTCCTTGCATTATAACGTACCGGCGCAGAACCATACCTCCTTTACGTAGATATGCATTATTTGCTTTTAGCCGACCTGCCTGATTGTTCGCCGTAAAGTTTTTGAAAAAGAATTTCAATTCTATTGACATCACTTTTCAACTATGCAAAGGTGCGCCAAGCAATCACGTACAGCGGAGGCAAAGTATGGTTTATAATGGTGATTCTGCACCGGTTTCTGACGTTACCCACCGCTTCAGTCAAGATAATCTTCACATTTGCCTCAATGACCAATTCGGCCCGCACCAGGCTGATGCTGTCATTGATCTTTTGCGCATCAATCATATGAACTGCAAACGTATTTTTATTGACGTGCGCCAGGTGAACCAACCTGTCCCTTCGGCCATCAGCACATTTAAGGATTCGCTGATCCTTGGTGGTCTCGGCACAGAGCGAGTTATTTTTAAAGGAAAAGCCGGTTTTGTTATGGCGGTTGACGGCAATCGTGTGCTTATACAGCAAGAGAAAAAGCACATCTGCAAAGGCAACTGTGCCAACTGCAAGTGCGGGCACCATAAGAAGGAACACACGCACGATCACGAGCATGAGCACCATAATTAAATAGTTCGCGTATGCTACGCAATAAGTGAATGTTCTTAATGGTTGCGGCATTGCTCACCCCTACCTGAACGATATCGTTATGCAGCCCATAACGCGGAAGTGCAGAAATATTTCTGCGTAAACCGCGCAAACCATATGGAGGAAAAGGTATGAGCATCAAAGAAAGGAAGCTTCTGCAACGCTTCAAAAAAAGCTGCATGGTGGCGCTGCTTGCTGCCGGCATGCTGATGGGTGCGGCCGGGGGGGCCAAAGCCATCGAATTTAAGGCACAGGGCGAATGGCTCATGGGCTTCGGCGTGGCTGACGCCCCCTTGGCGTCCCATGCGCGGACCCCGCAGGGCGGTTACGCAAAGGAAAAAGTTAACGACAACGATATGTTCGGCGCTGCGCAGCGTCTGCGTCTGCAGTTGGACGCCGTTGCTTCCGAAAATCTGTCCGGTACTGTTTTCTTTGAAATCGGCACCCAGAACTGGGGCAAAGCCGATGAAGGCGGCGCTCTTGGTGCGGACGGCAGTAACGTCATCAAACTGAAAAACGCCTACCTTGACTGGATCATCCCCCAGACTGATGCCCGCGTCCGTATGGGTATCCAGGGCTTGGCCCTGCCTGACATGGCTGGCGGCTCTGCCGTGCTCGACGGTGACGTCGCTGCTATTGTCGGCAACTACAAATTTAATGAAAATGTCGGCCTCACCGCTTTCTGGGCGCGTCCGGTCAATGACAACTTTGATGCGGGAAAATACGGCAACGGCGATCACAAGGCGAAGAACAACTATCTGGATAACATTGATCTTTTTGCCATAACCGTGCCTGTAACCTTTGATGGCGTGGAAGTAACGCCCTGGGCCATGTACGGCATGCTGGGCCGTAACGCCCTGCGCGGCCTGAGTGAAATTAATGATAACGAACCCTGGGAAACCAGCGACGGTATCCTTGGGCAGAGCCTGCCCGGCCTGACCGAAGGATTCAACTTTGCTGGTGCTACTCCGCTTGATTCCCGTGCAACCAGCAAGCAGTACGGCAACATGTTCTGGGTCGGTCTGCCCATCGGCATTACCATGTTCGACCCGCTCAATATCGAATTCGACATCAACTACGGCTATGTGGAAAGCATGGGCCGCTACGATGTGGTGAAGCGCGGCAACGATAGTGATGTGGTTCGCGGCAGTACCGAACGCCAGGGTTTTGTTGCCAAGGCTCTGGTAGAATACAAGATGGACTGGGGCACCCCCGGCATCTTTGGTTGGTACGGCTCCGGTGATGATGGCGACATCAAGAACGGCTCCAAGCGCATGCCCTCCATTGCAGGTGCGGGCAATTTCACTTCTTTTGTGGGTGACGGCAACCTTGCCTGGGGTGCCGGTCCGGGCGACATCTCCGACTGGAATATGACGTATGCCGGTACCTGGGGTATTGGCGGCCAGTTGAAAGACATGAGCTTCATGGAAGATCTCAAACATACACTGCGCGTGGCCTACTGGGGAGGCACCAACGCTCCCTCCATGGTCAAGTATATGGAATCTGCCTCTTCCTGGAACAGTGGCTTCGGCGTGGATGGTCCTTACCTGACCACCAACGATGGCTTGCTGGAATTCAACCTGATCAACCAGTGGCAGATCTACGAAAATCTGGAAGCCAACTTTGAACTGGGCTATGTTGTCAATATGATTGATAAGGATACCTGGAAGAAGGACGGCTACTACAGCGGCAGCGGCAACGGCTCGTTTGAAAAGCAGGACGCCTGGAAAGCGCAGCTCGTTTTTGCCTACAGCTTCTAGTTTCTGTTGAACAGACCGGGGCCTGAATCAGGCCCCGGCTAGTAAGGCCCACAACCGCGCGCGTCCCCTTCCCGTGCGCGTATTGATCCGCTGTCTTCAACAGAAGACGGCGGATTTTACCATAGCTTTCCCTTTCGGGATGATAGGGTCACTTCCGAAAACCAAAGCCGCAACGACTTCAAACGACTTGACACTGTATGAAAGGATAAATATAACAACAAGATTGCGCGCTCGTAGCTCAGTTGGATAGAGCGACAGCCTCCTAAGCTGTAGGCCACAAGTTCGATTCTTGTCGGGCGCACCATTATATTTCAAAGGGATACGTGATTTACTCACGCATCCCTTTTGTCGTTTTTGCTTGAATTTTGAACTTGGTTGCCACCCGCCTTACTTAGGGGAAAAAATTTTTCCCGGGGGGACTGCGTAATACTTACCAGCGACGGCTGCTTTCTTTTTTGGGTACATGCTCTGCGGGTACGTCAAAGCATGTTAAGCCACAAGCAGTTAAGCGTGAAAAAAAATAAAATACATATGAGTTGCTGGTAGATGATTTTTGCAAATATCGAGCTATACCCTACGTTCTCCAGGCCTGCTATATTTGTCTTTCAGGCATGTATCCTTTTTTGCGCCTTCTGCATCAAGCTGGGCAGACGAAGCAAGTTTTTCTGCTTGTTTTTCGTTAAACTGGCAGGCCCCGATACATCGGATACCCCCGCAATGAGGACACGCATTCCTCGGTTGAGGCAAAAAAGATCTCGAAAAATCCCTAAAAAAATTTTTATGTTCATAACAAAATCCTACGTTGCATATACAGTTGCCACAACAGAACTCGCGAACCGCTCCATTGGTTGCCGTCTTTTGTGTAAACGGATAAGAACAATACAAGCATGAAAAATAATTCGGGAGTCGGCATGGAAAGCAGGCGTTTTATGGAAAGGGCCATTGAACTCTCCAAACAAAGCATGGCAGCCGGAGGGGGACCGTTTGGAGCGGTGATCGTGCGGGACGGGAAAATCATAGGTGAGGGGACAAATAACGTTACCCCCCATAACGATCCTACAGCACATGCCGAAGTGGAGGCCATCCGGAATGCCTGTCGTGCGCTTGAAACGTTCGACCTCTCAGGCTCTGCAATATTTACAAGTTGCGAGCCTTGTCCTATGTGTCTCAGCGCCATATGGTGGGCGCGCATTGGGAAAATATACTTTTCCAATACTAAAGAAGACGCTGCTGATGCCGGTTTTGACGATGCAGCCATATATTGTGAAATCTCCAAAAAACTGAATGAGCGCACACTGCCTATCGAACAGCTTTATTGCAAAACCAGTTCCGAAGTTTTCCGGCAGTGGCAGTCTTGCGAAGGGAAAACAGCGTACTGAGTCGCGAAAGTCCCCACCGCGGACCTTTTTCACGTTGTGCTGCAAAAATATTTTGCCTGGTCGCCCCGCTGTCTTTCCCAATATACCTGGACGGCGGAGGCCCGCTCTGCATGATTGGCATTGGTAGTGAACTTTTTCTTCTGTGGCCTGGATCTTGACAATATCCTTTATGCCAGCTATGAAATCCAGATTCATAACCTGAGGCGCAGTTTGTTTTCGCGCAGAGTCAATGCGACGCGCCAATAGAGTAGGTACAAAAACATCTTGTCGGTATCGATCAATTTTCTTTTCACGCCGGTGTTTTTAGGCGCTTTCTCTGCAGAGCAAGAAAGTGCCTTTTTTTATGGTGAGGAACATTCATGCAACTAGCTGAATTAATTAAATCCATAGAAGAAATCGCTCCTCTGCAGACTGCAGCTTCGTGGGACATTTCCGGCCCTCAGGTAGCGGCTCTGCGTCAGGACATCAGCAGTATTGCCGTCTGCCTTGATCCTACGCCCGAATCTGTCAGGCAGGCTCTTGACCTTGGCGCACAATTTGTTCTGAGCCATCACCCGCTTTCCCTCAAACCTGCCCTGCCATCGCAACTTGACACATACCACGAAGTTTTGCGTTTGCTCATACGCGCAGATATTCCCCTCTACGCCGCCCATACTTCGCTGGATGTGAACCCTCAAGGTCCCGCAGGATGGCTCGCTGCAGATCTTGGCCTTGCAAACACAACAGTGCTTGAGCCGGTAAGCCAGCAGCAGACTGATAGAAAACCAATGCTCGGCTATGGCCTCGTCGGCGACCTGCCGCAAGCTCTGGCTATCAGCGATATTATTCACGTCCTTGAAAGCGTGCTTGACCTTTCCACAGCGACCCTCAGTGGGCCGCCTCCCGGAAAAATCCACCGGCTGGCCTACTGCACCGGCTCCGGTTCATCATTGCTGTCTGCGGCCCACAAGGCCGGGGCGCAACTGTTTATTACCGGCGATGTAAAATACCATACTGCGCTTGAGGCGGAAATCCCCCTGCTGGACGTGGGTCACCACAGTCTTGAAGAGGAAATGATGCGCCGCATGTGCCGTTTGCTCCAGCAACAGCTTCAGGGTGTTGCCGTTCACTTCGTGCCCTCGGCATCGCCTTTTCGCGCTGTTGCCCTGTCATGACTATCAGGAGGTCTTTTTATAATGAGTAATGCCGTTTACTTTGATCAGATAAAGCAGCTTGTGGAGCTGCAAAAGGTTGATGACGCCATTTATGCGGTACGGCAGGACATGGAGCGTGCCCCCAATGAGCTGAACTCGCTTGAGCAGCGTTTCAATGCCAGCGAGACGCAGCGTAACTATATTGTGGACAAGCTGACCCATCTTCAGGAACAGCAAAAACGCCTTTCACTTGAAATCGATGATGATGCCGCCCGTATTAAAAAGAGCAAAAACAAGCTCATGCAGGTAGAAAATACACGTGAGTATCATGCAATGATGCGCGAAATGGACGGCATGGAAAAAGTGAACCGCTCCCGTGAAGAGGAAAAAATGACTCTCATGGAAGAGCTGCAGTTCCAAAAAGACGCTTTGGCCGAACTTGATCTTACGCACTCTGCCGTCAAGGCCGAACTTGAAGTCAAACGCGACGGTCTTGAAGAAAAACTGCAAAAATGTACTGCCGCCCTTGCGGAACTCAATGCAAAACGGGCCCAGGTCAGCAAGCACATCCCCCAGCCTGTGTTCATGCGCTATGAGTTTATCCGCGAACGGCTGGAGCACCCGGTTATCGTGGCTGTCAGGGAAGGTATCTGCTCGGGCTGCCACATTGCCGTTCCGCCGCAGTCTTTTATCGAACTGCAGCGCGGCCAGCAGATTTTAAGTTGCCCCAACTGCCAGCGCCTCATATTCTGGTGCGAACATTTCACCGTTGCTGAGGCGCCTCAGTGTGCGCCCAAGCCGCTGACTGATTAATACTTTTTGGTGCATGAAAAAAGGCCGGACCGCATTGAAAAACACGCGGCCCGGTCTTGTGTGACGTGCTTCACCCATGTGCCTCCATATTGCGGGAGTCGGACGGATCGTCGCCGCGGGGGCAACTCCGGGGAGGAAAGTCCGGGCTCCAAAGGGCAGAACGCTGGATAACATCCAGGGAGGGCAACCTCCGGACAGCGCCACAGAAAGCAAACCGCCCGGCCTCGGCCGGGTAAGGGTGAAACGGTGGTGTAAGAGACCACCAGATGCCGTGGTGACACGGCATGCTCGGCATACCCCGTTCGGAGCAAGACCAAATAGGGAAGGCGGCCGGCCCGGCCGAAGCCTTCCGGGTAGGTTGCTTGAGGGTGTGGGCAACCGCACTCCTAGAGGAATGACGGTCACACGCGGGCAACCGTGTGGACAGAACCCGGCTTACAGTCCGACTCCCGCATACTGTCAGCCAGAGGCCTAGCCATGCCAGAAACTTCCGTGCCCCCCAGAGGGCAGCCCGTAAAGCCATGGGCCATACTGCTGGCCGCCGGACAGGGCCGTCGCCTTGCCGCCGCCACGGGCGGGCTTGCCAAGCAGTTTCTGCACTGGCAGGGAATGCCCCTGTATTGGCACGCCGCCAAAGCCATGAGCCGCAGCGCGGCGGTGGCGGGCATTGTTTTTGTTTTTCCCCCTGCCGATTATGACGCACATGCAGAAAATCTGCGCGCTCTTTATGCTGCTGGTGATTTGGGGTTGCCCTGCCTTACAGCAGTCGGCGGAGCACTGCGCCAGGACTCCGTACGTCACGGGCTGGCCGCTTTGCCCGCAGATGTGCGCCATGTGCTTATTCATGATGCGGCCCGGCCTTTTGTCAGCCCGGCGTTGATACGCAAGATATGTGCGTCCCTTGAATCCGGTGTACCGGGAGCAATCCCGGCCCTGCCGGTAACAGATACCATAAAGACCGTGTCACATGACCTGGTTACAGGCACCTTGCCTCGCCATACGCTCAGGGCAGTCCAGACGCCTCAGGGCTTCCGTCTTGACCTTCTGCTTCAGGCCCATTGCCATGCGGAAAAACAGAAACTGAACGTCACTGACGATGCTTCCCTGCTGGAAGAGATGGGGTGTGAGATCCACGTGGTTGAAGGAGAAGCCGCCAACGTGAAAATTACCAACCCAGAGGATATGGATCTTTTGCGCCCCCCCCATGCCCTGCCCCGCCCTTGCACGGGCATGGGCTACGATGTTCATCGCTACGCTCCGGGCGGCCGCCCCATGCGGCTTGGCGGCGTGCTCATTCCCGCCGGGCCTGAGGTGGCCGCACATTCCGATGGCGATGTGCTGCTGCATGCTCTGACCGATGCAATACTCGGCTGTGCCGGTCTCGGCGATATAGGTCAGCACTTTTCTGATAAAGATCCCCGCTTTGATAATATTTCTTCAGCGCTCCTGCTGGACGAAGCTCTGGATATGGTACGCAAAAAAGGTGTGCAGTTGTGTCACGCCGACCTTACCCTAATTGCCCAGACGCCCCGTCTCGCGCCACACCGCGAAGAAATCAGAAAAAACATAGCCCGCCTGCTGGCTTTGCCCGCCAACTGCGTCAACCTTAAAGCCAGCACAGAGGAAGGGCTTGGATTCACAGGCCGCGCCGAAGGCATCAAGGCATACGCCGTTGTCACAGCGTGGGCAGGCGCCCGCGCCGCCTTTGCGCCGCCGTCTTTTTTGCAACGCGACATCTGATTCACAAGGATCGCCATGAACACAGAACTGTACCGTCCCTGGTTCGCTCACTACGATGCCTTTGTGCCGCGCATCACAGAAGCATGGGATAAACCCCTCTATGCCATGCTGGACGAAGCGGCGGACAAATACCCAAACCGCCCGGCGGTCATCTTTCAGAACACCCGTATTTCTTACAAAAAACTGCGTGAAAAGGCAGAACTCTTCGCTGGAGCGCTCAAACGCCTCGGCGTCAAGACTGGGCAGCGCGTGGCACTCATGATGCCCAACATGCCTCAGACCGTGGTGGCCTTCTGGGGCATCATCAAGGCAGGCGGCGTGGTTGTCATGACCAACCCCCTGTATATGGAAAAAGAGATCATTGCCAACATGCAGGATTCCGGGGCAGAACATATTGTCATGCTCGACCTGCTCTGGCCCCGCGTATCTGCTCTGCGTGACCGCCTGCCGTTGCGCAGTTTCATCGTCACTGGTGCGGCGGACGCGTTATCTTTTCCGCTTAACTTGCTGTATCGGCTTAAAAAGTCCCGTGGCAAAAAAACTTCCATACCGTATGACGGCAAAAGCGTTTTTGAATGGAAAAAGGTATTCAAGGGTGCAGAGCGGTATTCTGCCCCCATTGCCGATCCTCACACTGCCCCCATCATGCTCCAGTACACGGGCGGCACTACGGGCTTGCCCAAGGGCGTCACGCTGACGCATACCAACCTTGGCACCAACTGCCGCCAGGTTCTCGACATTATCAATGTCAAGGCGGAAGATCACCACACCTTCATCTCGATTCTGCCTTTTTTTCACGTGTATGGCCTCACTACCGGCCTGATTATTCCTATCGCGCTGGCTGCCACTACCCTGCCTTTGCCGCGCTATGTTCCCCAGGACGTGCTGCGCCTGATCGGCAAACATAAGCCGAGCATCTTTCCCGGCGCGCCTTCGGTGTATATTTCGCTTTTGCAGCAAAAAAATCTTGCCCAGTATGACCTGCGCTGCATCAAGATATGCGTTTCAGGCTCAGCTCCCCTGCCGCGAGAAATTTTCCGGCAGTTTCAGGACACCACGGGCGCTTCCATTCTCGAAGGTTACGGCCTTACCGAAGCCTCGCCGATTACCCACTGCAACCCATTGGGCAAACAGGGACAAAAACCCAACTCCATCGGCATGCCTCTGCCCGGAACTGATGCCCGCATTGTGGATATGGAAGGAGGCTCCCTCACCCTGCCGCCAGGCAAGATGGGCGAACTTATCGTTTCCGGCCCGCAGGTCATGAGTGGCTACTGGCGGCGCCCGGACGAGTCTGCCAGTGCGCTGCGCAACGGCTGGCTGTACACCGGCGATCTGGCCACAATGGATGAAGACGGTTATTTTTATATTGTGGACAGAAAAAAAGACATGGTGATTGTCAACGGCTACAACGTCTACCCGCGTGAGGTGGATGAAGTGCTGCTGGAGCATCCCAAGGTACAGGAAGCCGTGAGTGTGGGCATTCGTGATGACGTGCGCGGCGAAGTGCTCAAGGCTTACGTGGTCACCCAGGACGGCGAAGAACTCACCAAGGCCGACATCGTTGCCTGGTGTCGCCAAAAGCTGGCCGGATATAAAGTTCCGCGCCTTGTGGAATTTCGCAAAGAACTGCCCAAAACTATTGTAGGTAAGGTGCTTAGGCGCGCCCTGCGCGAAGAAGAAGAAAGCAAGGCCGCCAGTCGCAAGCAGCGCAAGGCAAAAAATGTGACGACTGCAGAAAAAGGCCAGGAACAACCTCAAGAGAATGCCTGATGCGCATACTGGTGCAAAGAGTTACTGAAGCTTCCGTGAACGTCGGTGGCCGTCAGGTGGCGGCCATCGGCCCCGGCATCATGGCTCTGGTGGGCTTCGGCCAGGAAGACGGCCCGGACTTTCACAACAGACCGGCTTTTCGGGGTATGGCCCAAAAACTGGCCGGTTTGCGGATTTTTCCCGGCCAGGGAGAACTTGCCAACAAATTTCATACATCACTTGAAGAGTTCGGCGGGCAGATTTTACTCGTACCGCAGTTTACCCTGTATGCAGACTGCCGCAAGGGCCGCCGTCCGTCCTTTACAGATGCAGGTAATCCGGCATGGGCGGAACCAATGTTTGAACATTTCGTGAAGATAGTTGACGAATCTTGCAGCGTCAGCGTATCTTCAGGTATCTTCGGCGCCGACATGGCGGTGCGCCTTTGCAATTGGGGTCCTGTCACCATCTGGCTTGACTCGCTCAGCCTGTTCGGCAGTTGACGCCCGCCCACCCAGGAGGCCCGGCCCCGTGTTTACCCTGCAAGCGGAGTCTCATAAAAACGTTACAGTCCTGCGCTATCTGGGCGATATGCTGTTGCCTGATGTGCCTCAGTTCAGCCGCCAGCTCGAAGCCTATCTTCTGGCTCCGGGTATCAGACAGGTTGTGCTGGACCTGAGCCATGTAAACAGGGTGGACACATCCGGCCTTGGGGTGCTCGTCAGCGCCAGCACCAAAAGCCGGGGCCACGGCAGAAGGCTCGTGCTGCTCACACCGGCTCCACACGTTGTTGAGCTTTTGAAAAAAGTGGAAATCGAAGGTTTTTTTCCCACCTTTGACAGCGAAGAGGAATTGAAGGGTTTTATTCCCGACACTGCGGACTGACCACGCCTGACCGTTCAGTTGCGCAGGTCATTACGGATGGTGCATGGTGCAATACTATCTGCGGCATTACTTCAATCCCGATTTTGACTACCTCCACCTGAAGCCCGGTGGAGAGAATGGCTCTTCTGACGTTTACAGCCTGGGCTACGTACAGAACGCCATCAACGGGCAAGTGCTGGCCGAGATCATCCCACTGGAGGATGCGGGGCCGGAACCGGACCCGCGTTTTATATTGGATAAACCCCGTTTTCCTACCGGTTCAAACACGCGCATCGATCCCCATTATCCTAACTATCTGCTGGCCGCTGCCAACGGCTATGTTTTCTATCTCGACGGCAAGATTACGGTCAAATGCCTGCTCAATGTGCGGCAGGACGTAAGCTTTCAGACAGGAAACATTTTCTTTGTGGGCGATATGGCCATTCACGGCTCCGTGCGTGCAGGTTTTTCCGTACAGGCCAACAACGTGCGCATCATGGGCATGGTTGAGGGCGGCGTGGTACGCGCCCGGCGCAACCTGCTGATTGACGGCGGCGTACGCGGTGGCGCTGGGCAGCACAGCCTAGTAGACGCCGGAGGCAAGTTGTTGTCTCCTTTTCTTGAAAAGGTGGAAGCACGCGCTCGTGACAACATCGTTATAGAAAAAAGCTGTCTCTACTCCACTGTGTACGCCGGAGCCAGCATGGTAGTGCGGGAACAGGCCTACGGCGGCATTATCAATGCCTATGGCAGCATGTATGTGGGCAGGCAGCTCGGCAACAAGGCGGGTATCCCTACCAAGATATACCTTGGGTATGACCCGCTGAGCATACGCCAGCTTGAAAAGATTGACCATATCATTGCCCAGCAGTCGCAGACTATCACCCACCTCAACGCAGTAGCCGGACATCTGCCACCGGATACCAATGATGTGAGCCGAAAGCTGCAGGCCCTGCGGGAACAGCGTAAACAGCTGATCCGGCGGCGTGACGAGCTGTGGGCACGCCTGTCTATGGATGAAAGCTACATGCACAATTGCCGTCTTTTGGTTCCGGGCCGTATCTATCCCGGCGTAGAAATTTCCATTGGCCGGGCCTTCCTGACCATCGACCGTGTTTATGAAAAAATTACATGCCGCCTGGTGGAACACGATATAGTTATTGAGCACATGCAGCACTCGCATCTGGGCACTTCTCGATGACTCAGACACAACAGCCCGTCTTTCAAGCCGTCTTTTCTACAAAAACAGATTCCGGAAATGATGTCGCGCCGATTCTTTGCGACATTGAAGCCAGAATCAACGGTCGCCGCTTTGCCATGCTGGCCCCCGGCGGACCGGAAAGAGAAAAGGCGGTCATTACGGCTCTGCACAGCGACCAGTTAAACAGTTCCCTTCCTGTTCTTCTCGGTTGCGGCATGGGATACGCCTTGCGCCTTTTGCTGCAACGCTGCCCCGGGCCGATGGCTGTAGTGGAAAAAGAGCAGGAACTGCAGAAGATCAGTGGGGTTCTTGCAGGCTTGCCTGCTGAAGAACGTCAACGTATTCACCTGATCTTCGCAAAAGAAGCGGATGAAACCCTGAGACAGCTGACCCGCTGGCAGATGCGCCACAGTGGACTGCGCCTGCTGCCTGTGGCCCTGCCCTTTTATCTGCGGCTTGACCGTGCCTATTACGGCTCCCTGCAAAAAGAACTTATAGCCAGCACCCGCTTCGACTTCTGGGGTCGTGCCGCCGGCCCCCGCTTCACGGGTGGCCAACCGCGCGTCCTTCTGCTTACAAGCAAATATTTTCTTATGGGCGAACTGGAAGGAGCTTGCCGTAAACTCGGCATTGAACACAGGCTGGTTCGTATCGAAGATAATAGCGTTGCCTGTACAGATTTTGTGGAACAGCTGCTTGAGGCTGTTATTTCCTTCCGGCCGGACTGCTGCATAACGCTTAACCATATGGGCGTTGATGTGGAAGGCATCCTCATGGATCTTCTCGCACAGCTGCAATTGCCTCTGGCCTCTTGGTTTGTGGACAATCCCCACCTCATTATCCATCTCTATTCACGTTGCATCAGCCCCTGGACAGCCCTGTTCACCTGGGATGCGGACAATATTGAAAGCCTGCGTGACACAGGCTTCAAACATGTTTTTTATCTGCCCCTCGGTACGGACCCCGACCGTTTTCACCCCGGGCGCGGTGCAGAAGCCCCGGATTCGTGGCAGGCTGACATTTCTTTTGTGGGCAATTCCATGCTGTACAAAGTGGGCGGCCGCCTGAAGCACGGTCGTTTCCCCCGCCAGTTGCTGCTGCCTTTTCTTGAGGTATCCCACGCCTTCATGAAAAGCGACCAGCGCTCTGTAGCAGATTTTCTGCACGATTCTTTCCCTGCCGTTTTTGCACACTATCAGGCCCTGCCCGACAATGAGGCACGACTGGCCTACGAGACCGCCATTACATGGCAAGCCACACGCCTGTACCGTAATGGTTGTGTGCGCCGCCTGCTGCCCCTGCACCCGCTTATTGTGGGCGACAACGGCTGGCGGTCCGAATTCAGGCGCGAAGTTGTTCAGCCGCGCTATATGGACGCCCTGAGTTATTATACGGATTTGCCACGTTTTTATTGTCGCTCGAACATTAACTTCAACTGTACCAGCAAGCAGATGAAGGGAGCAGTAAACCAGAGAGTCTTCGATGTTCCCGCAGCCGGAGCCTTTGTGCTGACCGATTGGCGGCCACAGATGGAACAATTGTTCGATCCGGACGAAATGGTCTGCTACCGCGACCCGGATGAAGCTCCGGAACTGGCTCGTTATTATCTGGCCCATCCGCAAAAGCGCCGCCACATAGCCCAGCGGGCCAGGCGGCGTGTGCTGGCCTGCCATACCTGGGCCCACAGGCTGCAGAGCCTGCTTGAACAGATGCGCCAGGTCTATGGAACACCCGTGACAAAAAAAATCGCAGAGCGCGGACCAGACGCATGAGCGCGGACCCTGTTCTGGTTCTCCAGATGCACCGCATGGGAGACCTGATTCTCACCATGCCCCTGCTTCGCCTTCTTCTACGCCACTGGGCCGGACACGAGGTGTGGGTTGCGGCTGAACCGCACTTTTTTCAGGATATCATGCCACTGGCCCCCAATGTTGTTTTTTTTCCTCCTACCCACTGTCACGCCCTGGGACAACGCCATTATGAACTGGCACTGAACCTGAGCAGCCGTCCACAGGCCCTCATCTGCCAGGCAAAACTGAAGGCAAGGCACAAACTTGGTCCGGAAGCCATCTCAACCGGCACACTGCCGGGGCATCAACACATCAACGGTTACTGGCAACTCTACCGCGCCGCATTAACCCACAACAACCGTAACAATGCTTTTCACTGGTCCGACCTGTATATGCTGGACCTTTCGCCGCAACCCGATCTTACTGGTGTGCTCCGACCATTTCCCCGCCCGGCGGGAACAGGCCGTATCGGCATGGTCCTCGGGGCCAGCGAGTTTGCCAAACGCCCAGATGCGGACTTCTGGGCACGGCTGGCGCGGCGGCTGGCCGGCGAAGGAATGTTGCCGCTGTTTCTGGGTGGCCCGGCGGAACAGAGCCTGGGGCAGGAGGTCGCCCAAAAATCCGGGCTACCGGGGGCCAATCTTTGCGGGCGTCTCTCGCTCAAAGAGCTGGCTGCCCTCATGCGCACTTTGGACCTGTGCGTGACACCAGACACAGGTCCCATGCATCTAGCCGACTTTGTGGGGGTGCCAGTACTCAATCTTTCCATGGGGCCAGTTCATGCCAGGGAGACAGGGCCGTCCGCTCCCGGGCAGCATGTTCTGCGAGCAGCCATGAGTTGCGTGGGATGTTGGCAATGTCACCGTGGACGGCTTTACTGCAAGCAGGCATTTACAGCCTCTGGGGTTGCCAGGCTGATCCTGAGCCTTTTACACACGCCTGACCACCCGATAGTGCCATCGGGCCTGCGGCTATACCGTACCGGGCGCGATGCTCTGGGACTGTATACCCTCGAGCATGTGGGCTGCAGAGCAGATACAAGCTGCCGTCCTCTGATTGAGGGCCTCTGGCAGGCCGTTTTTCTCTTTTTTTACAGCCCTGTGCAGCGCCCCTTGCTGATCAGCAGACTGGAAGGCCTGCGCGTGGCTTTTCCCCACATGGCTGAAAGTGTGGCGGCCGGACTTGCCGCGCTTTGTGCCAGTTTTTCACGCTATCTCAGGCAGGGCGCGCGCATGTTGCCTGATGACTTCTGGCGCTCCCAGCCCCCCGTAATCCGCCTTTTCAGCGGATATTTGCACATGCACATGCAAAATGACGATTACTCCCCGAAAGCATGGAGCATGGCGCTTGAGCGTCTGGAAGAAATCAGCGCCCTGTTCATGAACCATTCCTGATTTTTCACTCCCCCATTTCCTTTGTCTGCTCCCAGTCTCCCTTATTGTATCCCCCGGCAATACTTGCCTTACTGTTTTCAGTCAATGTTTTAACCTATTAAAATAAATAGATTTTATTTTTTGGAACACTCTTTGTATTAGACCGGGTGCAAGGAGTGCATGATGCAGATTATTCCCACAAGCGCGGCCTCGTTCGACGCCCTCTTTACCAGCAGCAAGGATAACTCATCCTTTGCCGATTTTTTCTCTGCCGTTCACGATGCTATCGACAGCGTGGAACGGGGGGAGCATGTTTCTGCAAGTTCGGCCATGCAGCAGCCCACGACAACACCTGAAGCACCTCGTGTGCAGAGCCCATACAGTCGGACCACTACCAACGGTGTCACGTACACGCTTGACGAAGTCTGCTTCACCAAGCAGGAGATAGCTGAACTCCGGCGCGACCTTATCAAGGCGGGCGCTCCGCTTGATGCCCTGAAAAAATTTGACGCCCTGGCAGACCAGCCGGACGGCGCAACTCTTGCCCAGATTATGGCCAGTTTGCAATGCCTCGGCGGCAGCCCCATTCTTAGCGATGACGACAAGACACACATCAGCGCCCTGCTCAAAAAAATAGATCCTTCCGGTGTGCTCGAAACACGTGTGCAGCAGCTCATGGGCGAAGGCAAGGGCGAGGCGGCCCTTGACACCATCTATTCTTTCATCGCGCATCTTGATCCTGCTGCGGCGATTGATGTGGAAGCTGCCGAAGCGCTGGCACTGGGCCGTGGAATCGGACTGGATACGGCGAGCCTGCAAACCCTGCTCAAAAGTTTTGGCGGCAACGACGGCATGAGCCTGTTCATGGGACAGTTTTCTTCCCTCATGGCTCCGGCGGCCCATCATTTTACCGCGCAAAAAACTGCACAAAAGCAGTTGGATACAGCCTTGCAGCAAACATTACAGCCTCTTGTAAGCAAGGCTCGCGCCCGCACTGAAAAAGAGCTTCAGGCCAGTGCTTTACGCAACAAAGAGGCACAGCAAAGCAAGATACTTATAGACCAAACCGTCCAGAAAAATACCCGGCATATGCTGGAAGAAACGCTCACCGCCCCAGGCCAGGATGGGCAGAAGACCCAGGACCTCGAAAATCCCGAACACCAGAGCCGCGCCATAAGCAGAAAGCTTGACGGCAGTCAGAGTGCGGGAGTGGGGCATGCTGGCGTGCAGGGCAGCAAGATCGAAACGACCTTTACCCGCGTTTCGGCCAATACGGAGCAAGCGTCCAACCAACAGAGCACAGCACAACAGCATGCTGAAGCCCCCACGCCAAGCGGAAAACAGAATGACGGCAGCAAGGGGGGGCAAGCCGGGCACCAGACGTTCGGGGAAGATGGGGCAAACAACAATAAAGATACCGGGCGTGATGCCTCGTGGGGAGAAATGACCCGCAAGGTGGAAGCGCAGCCGCTCTTCAGGCAGGACAATCAGGCGGCAGCCGCTGTGCTGCAAACACCGGATGTCGTCAATCAGGCATCTCCCGAAGTTTTGCGCCCTGCTCACATACCCCGTTATGTGGCACAGCAGGTGGAACAGGGCCTGCTCTCCAGCTTCAGGAATGGCACTACCCGGCTGGATCTGCAACTGCATCCGCAGGAGCTTGGGGCCATAACGCTCAGCCTTAGCCTGCGTAACGGCGAAGTCAGTGCCACGATCCGTTCTGAAAAGACCGAAACTGCCGAAATGGTTACCCGTCAGCTGGAAGCAATCCGTACCAATCTGGAACAGCAGGGACTCAAGGTGGACAAGGTTGAAGTGCAGCTCAATGCGCGACAACAGGACGAAAATGCCTGGCAGAACCTGAACCAGCACAACTCCCGGCAGGAAGAAGATGCCCGGCGTGAAGAACTTTCACGGCTAAAAAATCTTTCAACTATGCGTAATACAAAAATTAATTCTGAAGAAACAACGTTGGAACAGCCTGTGCATTCCCATACGCATGCGGCAAGATATGCCACCCGCTCTTTGCATGTGGTGGCGTAAAAACAGCCCGGCGTGAGGAGTAGCCATGTCCAGCATTACACAGTCACTGAACAGAACCAATAATGAATTCAATACCGCCCTGAGCAAGCAAAAGGGCAGTAATCTGGACAAGGATTCCTTCATGTTGCTGCTGGTTACGCAGTTCAAGTACCAGGACCCGCTCAATCCGATGGAAGACAAGGAATTTATTGCCCAGATGGCGCAATTCTCCAGTCTTGAGCAGCTCATGAATCTCAATACGAGCATGGAAGGCCTTACAAACGCCACCAATAACCAGCAGATGATCAATGCCACGTCTTACATAGGCAAGCAGGTTACTGTCAGTGGTAATACCATCGGCAAGGTCACCGACGAAACCACCAAGGAATCTACCATTACGCGCTTCCGGTACGCCCCTGCGGACAATACCGTGGGCGGAACCATCACAGTACGCGATGCCGACAATAACGTCGTATACGTTGAAGAAGTCAGCCCCAAAAATAAGGGAACCACATACGAATTTTTGTGGAACGGCAAGGCTACTGACGGAACTGTTGCTGGCGATGGCGTCTATACGGTCAACCTTGTGTTGCGCGATTCCAATGGCGATGCGGTTCTTTCTGACCAGGTAGTGGACGCCAAGGTTACCGGCGTGGTCAACGACGGCGGCGTGGTATATCTCGGTCTTGAGGGCGGCCAGCTCATGCCGCTTGCCAATGTGCGGCAGGTTGCTGAACCTGCCACCGTTGCCGCCAAGCCGGACGACAAGGACAAGGAAGAAGGCGAAGACAAGGAATCTGAAGACGACAAGGACGAGGAACAGCCCGAATCCCGTGCAAGCGCGATGAGTATTGGTGATGTCAATATCAGCAATATCAACTTTAGCGGCAGACTTTTTTAACAGGCAACAACGCAATACGAATGCCTGACGACAAACAGGAGCCAGGGCTGCGCCAGTAGCGCGTCCTCTCTGAAAATAGATATCCCCTATCCCGATACACGGAGGAAATTATGGGTCTTTCAGCAAGTATGTGGACAAGCGTTTCAGGCTTGCTCAGCCACGGTCAGAAGATGAACGTTGTCGGCAACAATATCGCCAACGTGAGTACGCTGGGTTTTAAAAGTCAGCGTATGGACTTCAATGACTACCTGTACCGGGGCATCGGGACCACCAGTGGTCCCAGCCAGATCGGTGCCGGCGCCAGCGTCTATGCCATATTGGGCGACTTTTCCCAAGGTTCGCTTGAGAGCACCAACTCGGTGACGGACCTTGCCATTGACGGCAACGGTTTTTTTCAGGTGCGCAAGCCCAACAGCAAGCAGATGTATTACACGCGCGCAGGTGACTTTTATTTCAACAAGGACCGCGAACTTCAGAACCCTGAGGGCTATCTGCTGCAGGGCTGGAAGGTGAACAACGAAAAAAAGCTCACCTTTAACAGCGGCGCAACTAACCTGGGCAATACCGACCTCAGCAAATCCGCCTATGTCGGTTCGGGTACGCCCACTGACATTGTGCTGGACAGCTGGAATATCATTCCCCAGCAGACTACCAATGTCACTTTTACCATGGGGCTTACCAACGACGGCAAGGGTGACCGCACCACCAGCAACACCAGCCCCATGACCGCCCTCTTCGACCTGTGGGATGCCAGCAGCAAGCCGCCCCTGGCGGATACGGCCTATGCCACGCAGTCCAGCATTGACGTCTATGATGAAGGCGGTGGTACGCACACCCTGACGGTCTACTATGATCAGGTTGATGCAAGAAAGACCGACAGCAACGGCAACACCATCTATGACATCAAGGGGCTGCCCGCCGGATACACCATATATGAATATCTGGTAACCATCCCGCCCTCTGAAGACAGACGTAGCTATGGTGGCGAAGGTTATAACGCTGCCACCAATACGTGGACCAAAGAACCCACCAAATTTTATGACGACCCCATCACGGGGACCAACAAGCAGGCTGGCGTGCTCATGAGCGGTGTCATGATCTTTGACGCCAGCGGGCAGCTCGTCAACCAGACTGCGTACAGCTACGGCGCGACGGAAACACCGACAGCAAATAACCAGGTGGCTGTCAATCCGTCCGAAAAATCTTCGTGGCAGCCCACCAGAACATCCAGCAACGGTCTGCCTGTTTTTTCGGCAAACTTCAGCGGACAGCCTCTGGCAAACAGCGTGAGCGAAACCATGCAGACCAGCGTGGGCGGCACTCCTGTGAGCCAGGTGCAAAACTACATTACCGAACTGGATTTCGGCCTCAAAAACATCGGCAACCCGGCATGGAACAACCCCACCGCCACCGCCGTGAAGACAAACAGCCTTGGACAACCCGTTGATACCGGCGGCAATGCCCTGGGTATGGACAAATACGGCTACTACTACCTCGGTGCCCCCGAGCCGGGTTCTTACGGAACCGCAACACCAGTCGGTGGCGGCGCGGCCGAACCGGTCTATGCCGACTCCACAGGCTATTACTATAAAAATGGCGCCAATAAAGTCTATGGTTCCGCCTCCGTTAATGGAGCAACGGTTGAAGCGATGAGCAACGGCAGCAGTTATTACTTTATAGACGCTGCAAACGGCAACGCCAACTGCTACAATACAACAGTTGTCGGCGGCAACACAGTACCTGCCTACCAGGACAGCTATGGCTATTACCATATCGGCGCAAACGGTCCGGTATATGGGCAGACTCCTGGCGGTGTTGACGTGCTGCACGATAGCGGTGGCTATTATCTGGACGACGGCACGGTGCCGCATAACTACATCACCACCAGTGACTTTACGGCCATAACGGCTACGGCCTTCAAGCCCACAGCCTACACGGCTCCCACGGATGCCTCGCGCCCCGTCGCGGACACAGAAACAGCCAACAGCAGCCTGGCCAGCCTGACAACCATGTCTCGGGTTAGTGGCACTTCGCCTACGGGCGTGCCGGTGTTTGAAAACGTCATCAACTACGGCACAACCATCCCAACCATGACGGCCGTGGAACGCCAGGAATATGCCAGTGTGGCCAATACGACCTCTTATACAGTACAAAACCGCACGCAGGACGGATATGCCTCCGGAACACTGAGCAACGTGAACATTGATAACGGTGGCGTAGTTTACGGTATATACTCCAACGGCAAGACCATTCCGCTCTATCAAATCGCCTTGTATGATTTCCAGAACCATCAGGGGCTGTATCGCGAAGGTGGCAACCTTTTCTCTGCCACCAACGACTCGGGCGAACCCCAGTTGGGCGTGGCGGGCGATAATGGCTTCGGCAAAACCAAGGCGTATAACATCGAGCAATCAAACGTAGATATGACCACGGAATTCGTGCAGATGATTTCGACACAGCGCGGATTCCAGGCAAACTCCAAGGGCATAACCACGGTGGATACCATGCTTGAAACTGTTATCGGCATGAAGAGATAACAAAAATTGTAATCTGAAAGGCCGGAGAGTCGGACCCGGGCGTGAGCGACGGTCCGGCCCCCTCCACAGCGTTGGGGATAGCGCTGCACCTTTCTCTCCGTGCAAGGCGTCGGCCGTGTGGCTGACGCCTTTTCGCATTTGAAGCATAGGCTGTGGGGTACGACGCCTCTGTCAGTATTTTGTGTTGCTCCGTGCTTCAGGGGCTATCGCCCCTGAGTGGATCGTGCAGAATCTGTCAGAAATAACCACCTGAAAAATACCGTTCTTCATATGCCATAAGCGGACAAATCGTCGTAGATGCACACAAGCAACATAACTTCCTCGTACTAATTAAAAAAACTTAAAAATCTTCTTGACAACTCACCAACTTTTCACATAAAAGATCACTTCACAGAGCGTCCCCATCGTCTAGCCGGCCCAGGACAACGGCCTTTCACGCCGTCGACAGGGGTTCAAATCCCCTTGGGGACGCCAAATGATTCCCATAGGTTACGCTCCAGTAGCCTTTAAATTACCCGGTTCTGTGTACCGGGACTGTGTACCGGCTCTCCTGATTACCAGATCGGGAGAGCCTTTTTTCTTGTCCGCAAAGTTGAGCACCTTCGCGGGGCCTCTTTCTTCCATTACCGCCAGCACCTTTTGCTCATGCGCTTCCTCGTAGCCAAGGCTCCGCAGATAGCGGGCCGTGGTGTTCGGATTCGTATGCCTGAGTTGGCGCTGCACTACGCTGAGTTCCGTGCCTTCGTTGAACAGTATGCTGGCGTGAAGGTGACGGATGGCGTGAAAGCCAAACGGTTTCACCTTGGCCCGCTTGCATATCGTGTCCATGAAATGCCCTCTGGCCCGGTACGCTTCTCCGGGGTTGTGCCAGGGGCTTGGGGAGTCATCAAGGCAAGTGAACACCCAGGCCGTCTTGTAGGGCCGCGCTTCATACCAGTACAGCAAGGCTTCCCGCAAGGGAGCCGCAAGCGGAACCCAATCGTGGCGCATTGATCTGTCGCTGGTTTTGCACGTTCCAAGGCGTACCCGGTTTCGTTTGAAGTCAATATCTTCCCATTCAAGCCGGAAGATTTCGCTTCGCCTTGCGCCCAAGTAGAAGAAAGCCAGCAACATGGCTTTGTCCTGGGCTTCCGCAACCGCCACCACCTTCCAAAAGTCTTCCTCGCTCGGAATGTAGCGGGGTTTCCGCTGTTCCTTGAAGCGCGGAATGGACAAGAAAGGATTGGGCGTTGTCGGAAAGCCGTCCATGTAGCGTCTTCCCCATTCCCATGCCGCCGCAAGGTTCTTCCGATCCTTGTTGGCGGAAAAGCCGGAACGGGTATCGTTCTGCTTCTGCAAGTACCTCATAACCATATCCGGCGTGATTGCTTCCAGTCGGGTGACTTTGGTGTGGGAGATGAACATTTTGAACACGCGCACTTTCTCCTTGAAAGTCTGCTTGGTAAACTGCTGCTCGGTGTAGGCGCTATACCTATTCGCCCATTCCGTAACAGTCGGCGTAACCGTAGGGGTCACTGTCGGCTGTTCCATCAGCATTTGTTCTCTTGTTTCCCTTTCCCACTTGGCGGCGTCCCGCTTCCCTTCCAATCCGTTGGGGAACAGTTTGGTGGCTACGACTTTCCTGTCGATTTTTACCACCGCCCGCCATTGCACACCCGCCTTTGTTGGGTATCGTGTTGGCATCCAGTATTTCCCTTATGCGATTTTCAAAGAACCGTAGGCGTCCTGGTGCAACCCACACGCCACCGTACAATTCAGGATATTTCGTAATTGTTCGACGGTCAACCCCTAAAAGCTCCGCAACTTGCGAAACTGTCATAGGTGCGCCATATTCCTGTTGTAATTCTTTGAGTCCCATAGGCTGTAGCTTCTATTTTTCAGGCACTTTCGCGCCTATTTTCTTAGGAAATTCCTATGAATCAGGGTAAAAAAATATCACTCTTTCCCTGGAGTGCAAAAATCATCTTTCAGACGGTTCACCGCCAGAAAAGTATTTACCGATTCCTGCACGCACATTGCCGCCGCCGTCAACGCTTCACGCGGGGCTGTCGCTCGGCTCGGAGCCTTGGCAACGCGGCTCTCGCAAATATCCATCGTCAGGTCAACCAGTTCCCGCGCCTTTTCCTCGTACTCCCGCAAGGCGGTATCCTCATGCCGTTCCATACGAACCCTCCATAATTACTTGATTCCTTTCTTCATATCTTTACCGACTTCTCTTTTTGCAACGGACAAAAGGTAGCCGAGGTCATCCCCCAGGGCATCGGCCATGCGGCTGGCATCGGCAATGGTGACGCTCTGCGGCTTGCCCGTGTGGTACGTCTTGCTGCGAATTTGCGCCCATTTTGTCGCTGCCGCATTGCCGGACAACTCCGGCCAGACCTTTACGGCGAACTGGCCTTTCTTGTAGCCGTCCTCTTCCATACGCATGGCGACAATATCAACGAATTTTCGTTCCAAGAGTTGTGAGTAATCTTCTCCGGCCATACTCCCTCCAATCGGCTACAACTTTTTCTAAAAATTTCCTTACCCGGAAAAACTTTCCTTGTCTATAGGAATGTTCGTAGTTATTTTACGATAAATCCTTACCAACAAGGAACGGTAAAAAGCTATGTATGACGCAATAAATTCGCTTGTAAGCATCATTGGATCACATGAAAAGGTGGCATATTTCCTTGGATATTCCGACAGGCAATATAGGAATATTCGTAGAAAAATTCGACACGGAGAAGAATTGCCGCCCCGCATTTCCAATCTGATCACCGTGAAACTGCAAGAAATTCAGCAGAATAGCGGAGCAAGCCATGTCCGGTAAACCGTTGCGTCATAACATGGCGAAAGTGGAATTTCTTGGATGTTTGGAAAGCGTGACCTCCATGTTGGCCCAAGGATTCAGCAAGCGCATCATCTATGAAAGGCTTCTGGAAGAAAAGCGCCTCTCAATGGCCTATGTCACCTTCTGTAAACTCTCGGCCAAGGTCGCAAAGCCTTCTCTCCCCATACCGTTCCAGTCAAATGATCCTCCCGCTCCCGTGAAGGCGGCAAGCCCGCCGCCGTTGGCGCGGCAGGATGCCCACTCCGGCCCCCGGATCGTCAATACCGCCAAAGACCCGTTTCCCAATCCGCGTGACATGCGCCCGGAAGACGGCATTTAACCCTTACAGGAGTCTAACCAATGGCAACAGTGCATTTCATTCAACAGGGCAAGGGCGGCGTGGGAAAATCCATGATTGCGTCAATTTTGTATCAGACATTGGGCCTTCTCGGTAAACAGGTTGCCGCCTTTGATACTGATCCGGTAAACGCTACCCTGGCCGGATTTCAGGAATTTGAGGTGACGTGCCTTGATATTCTGAAACAAGGAGATATTGACCCTCGCCAGTTTGACACGCTGATTGACAAAATCATGGAGCAAGGGCCGGAAACCCACGTCATTGTGGATAACGGCGCTTCCTCTTTCCTCGCTCTCAACAGCTATATCAAAGAAAACGGCATCATCGGGATTCTGGAAGAATCCGGGCATTCCGTCTTTTTCCATTCGGTAATCACGGGCGGGCAAGCCATTGCGGATACGGTTCTCGGTTTGCGCTCCCTGGCTCTCGGTTTCCCTGAAACGCCCATTGTGGTCTGGCTGAATCCCTACTTCGGGGAAATCGTCATGGATGGAATGTCATTTGAAGAATTTAAGGTGTATCAGGAATTTCAAAATCAATTCCACGCCGTTATCACCATCCCCCAAGGTAACAAAGCCACCATCGGCAAAGACCTGGAAACCATGTTCGCCAAGCGTTTGAGTTTCAAAAACGCTATCGAATCCAGCCAGTCCATAGTGGTGCGCTCCCGTTTGCAACGCTACCGGAACGAACTGGTGGAAGCCGTGACCAGCGCGGCTCTGGTGTAGGGGGAAGCCATGTCGCAAAAAAATTCCCCGGCTCTGCAAAAAGAGGAACAGCCTACCCCTCTTGAAACGGAATTGGGCAATGCGCCGGGCGTGGGCCTGACGCTGGAGCAAATCCGCTCCGTGGTTTCCAAGGCCCATGACGTGATGCTGCCGAAAGACGATGCCACACTGATGATCGCCACAATCCTCAACGCCTATTTGACGGAAGTGGATAAACTCCAGACCCGGCACGAAAAGGGGCTGACCCGGCTCATGGCCGAAAAAACTGACGAATATGTTTCCGGCGTACAGGCGGCGGTAAATCAGCTTTCCGCAAGCCTTTCCTCTGCTTCGGTTGAAGGTATTCGCAAAGTCTTTGACGATCACGCGGCCACGCTGAAAACATTCAGGAGCAATGTCTACCTCGCCGCCGTCATTGTCGGCATGTCGGCGCTTTTGAATGTGGCCGTCTTTATATTAAAGGCGGCTCACTGATGCTCCGGGCCTGTGACGATCCCCGGCTGCTGGCCGGGCTGCGACACTCCTGCGGGCCTGTCTTTATTGACGCGCTGGAAAACCCGGAAGTCATAGAAATTATGCTCAATCCTGACGGTACGCTGTGGATTGAGAAATATGGACAAGACCATGAATGTATCAGCACCATTGAGCCAGCCAAGGGCAGATTGATACTATCCCAGGTGGCAAGCGGCCTGAATCTGACGGTCAATGAACGCAACCCCATAGTGGAAGGCGAATTTCCGCTGGATGGTTCACGATTTGAAGGGACGTTCCCGCCGATTGTCGGCCCCGGCCCTTCGTTCTCGCTCCGTAAAAAAGCCAGCCGGGTATTTACCCTCCAAGAATACCTGGCTTCCGGCTCCATCACGGCGCGGGTGATCGATATTATCCATGACGCCGTGCTGCGGCGCTGGAATATCGTGGTCGTGGGGGGAACCTCCAGCGGAAAAACCACTTTCGTTAATGCGGTCATTGACGCGGTTTCCACGCTCACGCCGTCACACCGCCTGATTATCATAGAGGATACGGCGGAACTCCAATCCAAAAGCCCCAACGCCGTGTTTTTCCGTACATCGGTCATTGCTGACGTTGATATGCGGAAACTGGCGAAAGTCAGTATGCGCTACGCCCCGAAACGCATACTGATAGGCGAAGTGCGGGACGCCGCCGCCCTGGAACTCCTGAAACTGTGGAACACGGGGCATCCGGGCGGGATAGGCACATTTCACGCGGACAGCGCGGAAGAAGCCTTACCCCGCCTGGAAGAACTGGTAGAGGAAGCGGGCCTTGGCCCCAAGCAGAAATTGATAGGCCGGGCGGTTGATCTGGTGGTGTTCATGGAAAAGACCCCGGACAATCGGCGGCAAATATCAAACATTCTGCGCGTGGACGGATTTGACCCCAAAACGGACAACTACAAAACGGAGTATCTCTACAAGGTGGAGCAAAAGGCATGAACACTGAACAGGCGCACGATCCCGGCAACCTTCGTTGCGGGAAGTGCAACAAACTTCTGGCAAAGGGCCGCATAGAAGCTGGAGAAATCGAGCTTTTCTGCCCTCGCTGCAAAAGCAGAATCGTCCTGCGGGCTACAAGCCCCAACGCCGCGCCGCATGACGGCCTCTACGGAGATCGTTATGCGCGTAACCAACTTCCTTCCCGCTCGTAGTTCTTCCCTCTCCCGTTTTGCCGTTTTCGGCTTTCTGGCTCTCTGCCTGTGCTTCCCCGACATAGCCGCCGCATCGGGCGGCATCACGGAATTTTCCAGCCCCTTGGAACGGGTGGTGAACACCATTACCGGGCCTGCCGGTAAATGGATCAGTATCGTGGCTATGGCCCTCTGCGGTGTCATATTTATTATGAACAAAGACGACATCAGCGGGGGCTTTAAGCTGCTCCTGTCCGTAGTGTTCGGCATTTCCTTTATCGCTTTCGCGGCCAGCATCGTGAACAGCGTCTTTTCTTTCTCCGGGGCGGTCATATGAGTAGGCCGCTGCCCATTCATCAATCTTTGCACCGCCATGCCCATATCCTCGGCGCGGAAAGGGAACTGGTTATGACCAGCGCCCTGGTCGCGCTGCTGGTGGGCGTGGGCGGTCTGACGGCTGTTTCCATCGTTTCCGCTGCCGGATTTTGGATTATGGCCGTGTTCGCGCTCCGGCGCATGGCAAAGGCTGATCCGATTATGAGCCGGGTCTGGCTGCGGCACATCAAGCAACAGGAGTTCTATCCGGCAAAGGCAAGCCGCTGGCGGGCTGTAGGGGGTTTCAAATGCTGAAACTCAAAGATTACCGCTCCAGGGCCAAGGGACTGCCGGATTTGCTCCCTTATGCCGCCCTGGTCGCGCCGGGCGTCATTCTCAATAAAGACGGCTCGGTTTTGGCTGCCTGGGAAATCCGGGGGCAGGATACCGCCAGTTCCACGCCTGACGAGCTGGCCTTTGTGTCGGCTCAATTCAATAACGCGATCCGGCTGCTCGGTACGGGCTGGATGCTGCATGTGGACTCCATCCGTAGCAGTCACCGGGCCTACCCCGCGCCGGAGAAAGGACATTTCCCCGATCCGGTAACGCTGCTCATTGACGATGAACGCCGAGCCTATTTCAGCGGAAACCGTTGTTTCAGCACCAGTACCATTTTTTCCGTCACTTATAAGCCGAACTTTGAAGCGGCGAAGTTGGCCGGGAAGGTACAGGCGGGAACAGCGACAAGCCCCGTACTGGAAAAAGCCTTGGGGCAGTTTCAAAACACCTTGGAAGAACTGGAAGATGCCTTGTCTTCGGTTCTGCATATGCAACGGCTTTCGGAATATGAGGCATATTCCGATGATGGTGAAACCTATACGCAATCTGACCTTTTAACCCATATCCAGCATTGTGTTTCCGGCGATTTGCACCCGCTGCGAGTGCCGGAAAAACCCATGTATCTGGATCACCTTCTTGCCAGCAATGATCTGGTCGGGGGAGTAATCCCCCGGCTCGGCGGGAAGCACCTTGCGCTGATTTCCATTGACGGACTGCCGCAAGAATCCTTCCCGGCCATGTTCGCGGATTTGGAATCTCTCCCTTTGGAGTATCGTTTTTCGACCCGCTTTATCTGCCTCGACCAGTACGATGCCACAAAGGAAATAGACTCCTACCGTAAGGGCTGGCGGCAACAGGTGTACCGCTTCCTTGATCAGTTCTTCAACAACCCCAACGCCCGCGCCAACCGTGATGCGCTGCTCATGGCCGAAGACGCGGAAACCGCCCTGACCGAAGTTCAGGGCGGGTATGTGGGCGCTGGCTATCTGACTTCCTGCATCGTTCTGATGCACGAAAATCAGGAGCAGTTGCAGGATTGGGCGCGGGAGCTGCGCCGGAATATCCAGACGCTTGGTTTCGGCTGCCGGATTGAAAACATCAACGCACTGGAAGCCTGGCTCGGTACGCATCCGGGCAACGGATACGCCAATCTGCGGCGGCCTATGGTCAATACGCTGAATCTGGCTGATTTGCTGCCCCTGGCTTCGGTCTGGACGGGTTCGCCCGTCTGCCCCTGCCCGTTCTATCCGCCGAACTCCCGACCCCTGGCCGTGCTGACAACGGATAAATCCACGCCGTTCTGGTTCAATATCCATGTGGGCGATCTCGGTCACACATTGATTTTCGGGCCGACTGGCGCGGGTAAATCCACGTTGCTGGCAACGCTGGCCGCGCAATTCCGGTGCTATGAAAATTCCCGCATTTACGCCTTTGACAAGGGCATGAGCATGTTTCCGCTCTGCCTTGGGGCTGGCGGGACGCATTATAACATCGGCAATTCCGATCAGCTTTCCTTCGCGCCGCTCCAGCGCATTGATTCGGAAGCGGAACGGGCCTGGGCGGAAGAATGGATAGCTTCCCTCATGGAGTTGCAGCAAATCACGGTCATGCCGTCCCACCGCAACGCCATTCACGCGGCCATGCTGGACTTGTCGGCACAGCCGGAAAATTTGCGCTCCCTGACCAGCTTCTATCACATCGTACAGGATAATCAGATTAAAGAGGCTATCCAGCACTACACCGCGCAAGGGGCAATGGGGCGGCTGCTGGATGCGGACACAGACGATCTGACGCTTTCTCCCTTCATGGTCTTTGAAATTGAAGACCTTATGAACCTGGGCGACAAAAACCTGATCCCGGTTCTGACCTATCTCTTTCACCGTATTGAAACGTCCCTGGACGGAACGCCGACGATCCTTGTGCTGGATGAAGCCTGGATCATGCTCGGCCACCCGGTATTTCGGGCGAAAATACGCGAATGGCTGAAAGTCATGCGTAAGGCGAATTGTGCGGTAATCCTTGCCACGCAAAGCCTCTCGGACGCGAAAAATTCCGGCATCCTTGACGTTCTGGCCGAGTCCTGCCCGACAAAAATATTCCTGCCCAACATCACGGCCACACAGGAGGCGCAACGCGAACTCTATGTGGGCATGGGCCTGAATGAAACCCAAATCAACATTATCGCCCGCGCCACGCCCAAGCGCGACTACTACGTTGTTTCGCCTCTCGGCAGACGGCAAGTGCAGCTTGCCCTTGGCCCCAAGACGCTGGCCTTTGTCGGTTCCTCCGACAAGGAGAGCATTGCCCGTATTCAGGAGCTTGAAGCGGAATACGGGGTGAATGGCTGGCAATACGAATGGTTGCGGGAACGCGACGCGGCATAACCACAACGCCGGGGGGCGTCGGCCTCCCGGCCTTCACTATGGAGTCATTATGAAAAAGGCATTGTTACTCATGACTTTTATATTCATGTGCGCTACGCCCGCTCACGCTCTGACGGTCACATGCACAAATTGCAGCACGAACTTGGTGCAACTGCTTGATCGGATCACCAGCATGGAGCAGTTGCAGAACGTCATAGGCCAGTATCAGGAGAATATCGAGCAGACCGCGCAGCAAATCCGCATGGTGCAGCAAAATGTCGAGCAGTACGCCAATATGCTCCAGAACACCATGCAGCTTCCGGCGAACCTGATCAATGAAGTCAAAGGAAGCCTGACCAGACTTTCCATCCTCACCAGCAAACTGAAAACCCAACGCGGTGACATTGTGGCCCTTGGGGAAGTTTTCAATTCTTTATTTCCTGAACTGAACTTCCTCGGCGGCTTGGCTGCTTCCACTCCTGAACAGGTAGAGGCGGCAAATGCCAGATACAGGGAACAGTGGGACAAATGGGCCGAAACGGTTGATCAGGCTTCCCAAGCTACTTTCCAGCTTTCCGGCCAGCAGCTTGAAGAACTGCAAAAGGACGCCGGGCGCTTCGATCAATACCTTGACGAGCTGCTTTCCACACCTGACGGCCAGCAGAAGGCGATTATGGCCGGGAACCAGCTTTCAGCCCTCCAGGTGCAGGAAGCCCGGCAGCTCCGCGAACTCATGGCCACACAGGTGCAGTCGAACTTGGCCAGCCAAATGAAAGCGGAAAAAGAAAGCCAAATGTCGGAAGAGGCATGGCGAAACACCTTGAAAACTGACCGAATCGGCAAGGCGAAGGCCAAGGCCGATCCCTTTTAGGAGCGGCCATGAAAAAGCATTTTCTGCTTCTGGCCGCGCTCTGTCTCCCGGCGCTGGCGCTCCTGCTCCTGCCGGAACAGGCGTATGCGGCTGATGAAGATTTCGTGTCCCGGCTGGTGCATGAGTTTTATACCAAAACAAGCACCTGGGAACCGACTTTAAAGCGGTACGCGCTAACCGTGTTCCGCTGGCTGGTTATTCTGGAAGTCTGCTTCCTGGGTATCAAAGCCGCGCTCAACCGTGATCAGCTTGGCGATATTCTGAAACAGTTCGTCATGCTCTTGCTCATGGCCGGGTTTTTCATGGCCGTTATCAACTACTATCAGGAATGGGCCTGGAACCTGATCAACGGCCTTGGTGCAATCGGCAGGGAACTCACGCCGGGCGGCTACTCTTCGGAATCTCCGTTTTTGACCGGGATGCAGCTCGTCAAATTGGTTCTGGATAAACTCTCCATCTGGTCGCCGGGCAACTCCATTGCTCTGCTCATTGCCGCCCTGGTGATCATTGTCTGCTTTGCGCTGATTTCCGCGCAAGTCGTGTTCATCAAATGCGAAGCCATGATCGCAATGGCGGCGGCGATAATTCTGGTTGCCTTCGGCGGTAGCGCCTTTTTGAAGGATTATGCCGTCAACGCCATTCGCTACGTTCTGGCCGTGGCCTTCAAACTCTTTGTCATGCAGCTCGTTCTTGGGGTGGGCATTGCCTTTATTGAAGGCTTTTCCACGTCCACGGCGGAATTGCAGGATATTTTTGTGGTCATTGGCGCGTCCGTGGTGCTTCTCGCCCTGGTCAAATCCCTGCCGGATGTATGTGCTGGCATTATCAACGGTTCCCATGTTTCCAGCGGAGCGGCGCTTACCGCTTCCGCCGCCGCCGTGGGCGGCGCTGCCATCGGCGCAATGGTCGCCGGAAGCAACACCATCCAGAACGTGAAAGATGCGTCGAAACTGGCGGGCATGGACGGGGCAAGCGGCCTCGGCAAAGCGGCGGGCATGGCGAAAGCTATGTGGGGAGCGCGGCAGGACGCGAAAACTTCCGGGGAAAAAGATTTGAGTACCCGCACCCGGTCTGAAATGCAGGAACGCTTGGAACGCGCCCGCATGGGCAACGATAAAAAGAACAACGGCGAAAACTCTTAACCTATGGCGGTATTTATGTTTTTTTTCAAATCCAAAGCAAAACCGCCCGTAGCGGAAAAAGGGGGAAGCCCCTACCTGAACGGGCGCGAGGAATGGCTTGAACGCTACGGCTCCTATATCAGCCGGGCTGCCCAATGGCGCATGGCGGCGTTTATCTGCCTGATTATCACAGTAGTTTCTATCTCCGGCAACGTCATCCAGGCCAGCCAGGTCAAGACGGTTCCCTACATCATCGAGGTAGACAAACTCGGCAACATGGGGGCTGTGGCACGGGCTGATCGAGCCAGCGCAACCCCGAAACGGCTGATTCAGGCGGAAATTGCCAAATGCATCAGTGATTGGCGCACGGTCACGGCGGACGTGGAACTCCAGCAAAAAATGATCGAGCGGCTTTCCTTCTTCATGGCCGGAAGCGCCAAGGGCGTTTTACGCCAGTGGTACGAAGCCAACAATCCCTACGAAATCGCCAAGAGCGGCAAGCTGGTGCATGTGGAAATCAAGGGGCTGCCGCTGCCGGTAAGTTCCGACTCCTACCGGGTGGAATGGGTTGAAACCGTCCGCAGTCATGCGGGCGTCATGCTGGATGCCCATACCTATGAGGCCACGGTGACGATCCAGATCAACCCGCCCACGGCGGACGCCGTTCTGCTCCGCAATCCGGGCGGCGTCTATATCACGGCGCTGTCAGCCGGAAAGGTCGTTGGAGCGCAAAACATCCCCATTCAGAAAGAACAATGAGGTTCGCCATGAAAAAGATACTGCTTCTGACTTTCGCCCTGGCGCTCTATGCCAACCCCGCGTTTGCGGCCCAGGACATCCCGCCCGGCTATCCTCCGGCCATAGACGGCATCGGCGGTTCCCAAAATAGCGCCGGAGCCACCCCGGAAATCGACTATATCAGCCCCAAAGTTGTGCCGCTGACCGCGAAGGAAAAAAAGGCGCTTAGTCTGTCCCAGGATTGGGCGCGGCAGAATATTGATCCGGTTCTCTCCGGCGGCGGCAAAGTGATGTACGTTCACGGGGCGAGTCTGCCCACGATTGTGGCTACTCCCATGCAAGTTTCCGATGTGGAACTTGAGGCCGGAGAGGTGGTCAATGAAATCGTGGTAGGCGACTCGGCCCGCTGGATGGTGGAGTCCGGTTCCGCTGGCTCCGGCGCTGACGCCAGGGTGCATTTGTTCATCAAGCCCGTGGACGCAGGGCTGGAAACGTCCACGGTGATCACCACAAACCGCCGCGTGTATCATCTGCGCCTTGTTTCCCAACGCAAAGGGCATACTCCTTATGTCGGTTTTCTCTATGCGGACTCGCTGAACCGCCAGAGCGCGGCCCGGCAAGCCAGGGATGCCAAGGAGCAGGAATGGAACTCCACCACCATTGACGGCCTGCAAGCGGATCTCTCCAAACTCAATTTCAATTATGAGGTCAAGGGCAAAGCCGCCTGGAAGCCGGAGCGCGTCTATGACGATGGGCGGCAAACCTTTATCCGGCTGCCGGAGAAAACCGCGTCCGGGGAAATGCCTGTGCTGCTCGTCCGCAAGGGTAGCCGCGACGTGCTGGTGAATTACCGGGTGAAGGATGCGGCAATGGTCGTTGATGGATTGTTTGAGCGGATCGCGCTCATTGTCGGCGTGGACGGCGATCAGGAAAAAGTCGAAGTCATAAGGGGGAAAAAGTAATGCGTACTCCCATTTTTCCCCTGCTGCTTCTGGTGTTGCTGGCTTCGGGCTGCGCTGTGCGCGGGCCTGTAGGCTCCTACTGCGGGCCGCTGCCGGAAGAGAATGCGGTTTCCGCTATCGCCGCCGATGCCGTGGACTGCCTTTCTACTTTGCATCCTCCTGGGCATACCTCCGTTCACCTCGTCCCGGCCAAGAACGTGGATAACGGCTTTGTGCAAGCCTTTGAAAACGGTTTGCGGGCAAAGGGCTTTACGCTGGTTCCCGATGCGCGGCCTGATGTCCTGGCAATCGCCTACACCCTGGACGTGATGGACGAAAGAAGCGCGTGGTATCTGCAACTCCGCATTTCGGACACGGAAGAACACGGCAAATCCATTGCGCGGGCCTATACCGCCAGCGGCCAGCCGGAAGCCGGGCAAAGCCGCACGGAAATCGAGTTCAAGCGTTCCATGTTGCAAAAGGCTGCGGACAAAACAAAGGAAACGGCGGGAAAAGCCTATGACGCTACCCGCAGTTTCCTCACGGAATAGGGGGGAATATGTCTGATACCACCCCCAACAGCCTGGAATCGACAAAAAAGGTCGATGCCGCCCGCATGAGCAAATGGCCCCTCTATGCCGTGCTGCTGGTCGGGTTGTTCCTGCTCGGCATTCTGGTTTACAGCGTGAACTTTGCCCATAATCAGGAAGAGGAACAGACCGGGACGCCAAAAGTCGATATTAAAGAGGAAGAAAAGCCACTGCTCATGGGCGAAGGGCGCGGCCTCGCCCTGGCCCCGCCAGCCGGATCGCCCGCTTTGGTTGTGCCTGATGCTCCCGCGCAGGACGGCGCGAAGCGGGAACCGCTGATAGTCGTGCAATCCGACAAAAGCCAATCCGACAATTACCGTCAGGAATTGGAAAACCTCCGGCGCATGAAGGCGCAAGCCCAACTGACCGCGCTTTCCGCGCCGCTCGGCGTTCAAAAGGCCAGCCAGTCAAGCACGGCTCCGGCTTCGTACCCTGGCTCCGGCTCCGCGCCTGACAGACCTTCCATGTCCATGCCCGATACTTCCGCGCTGCGGGAAAACGGCTATGACCCGGCTGCCGACAAGGATAAAGAGGCGTTCTTTGACCGGGCCGGGAAAGATACAAGCTGGATTCTGCCGCACTCACGCACAGCGGGGCAAAAGTATGAAGTCAAAACGGGCGCGGTGATTCCCGGCATTATGGTGACGGGTATCAATTCCGATCTGCCCGGCAACATCATTGCCCAGGTTTCCCAAAACGTCTTTGACACGGCCACGGGAAACCACTTGTTGCTGCCGCAAGGGGCAAAGCTCTTCGGCGTTTATGATTCCCGCGTAATCTACGGGCAGGAACGGGTTTTGGTGGCCTGGAACCGTGTTGTTTTCCCTGACGGCTCGGCTGTCACCCTTGGAGCCATGCCCGGTTCTGACCAAAGCGGCTACGCCGGATATACTGACAAAGTGGACAATCACTACTTCCGTATTTTCGGCTCGGCCATTCTTATGAGCATGATCAGCGGCGGCATGGCCTATACGATGGATACCCTGGATAGCGGCGGTGATAGCGACAATCCCACACTCCAGAATGAAATGGGTTCCGCCCTGGCCGCGCAACTTGGACAGGCCACGCTCCAACTTTTGCAAAAGAATCTGAACATCAAACCCACACTGGAAATCCGGCCCGGCTACCAGTTCAACGTCATTGTGACCAAAGATTTAGTTTTTGAACGCCCCTATCGCCCACAGCGGTAGTTTTTCCTTCCTCCTGCGAGCCTCGCGCCCCGACTCCGCGCCGCCCTTATTTGAGCGGGCGGCCTCCACAAGAGAACGTCATGTGCGCGAAAAAAGTTCAATACGGTTTGGGGGAAAAATCCCCGCAAAAAACGCCGCTGCGCTGGCTCTATCTGCCGTTCATGCTGCTGCTCGGTTTTGGCAGCATGGTTCTGGCTACACAGCGCATTGCGGCGTTTTTCGATTATCAGGCCGCGCTCGGCCAGCCGTGGGGAATAGCCTTCGGCCTTCCCTGGTATGCTCCCTGGTCGGCCTTTGTCTGGCAAGAGCGGTTCGGGGCAAGCGATACCTACGGTTTTATTGATCAGGCCATTACTCACAGCCAGGCTCTTTTCCTGCTCCCGCAATTTCTCATTATCGGATTTTGGCTCTGCTTCCAAAAGAAACTGCGTTCCAACGCCAATCTGCACGGCTCGGCGCGGTGGGCAGAAGAGAAAGAAATCCGCACGATGGGCTACTTTGAAGGCAAGGGCGTCTATGTGGGCGGCTGGCTCAAAAAATACGCTGGTTTTTCGTCCATACTCCGCGCTTTTCGGGGAAAGCCGGAAGAGGTGCAACACTACCTCCGGCACAACGGCCCGGAACATATCATGGTCTTTGCGCCTACCCGCTCCGGCAAGGGGGTGGGCCTGATTTTACCCACTCTCCTGGCCTGGGAAGGTTCCAGCATCGTCCTTGATATTAAAGGCGAAAACTGGGCCTTAACTGCGGGGTGGCGCAAGTCGCAAGAACAGGTTGTTTTGCGTTTCGATCCCTCTGATCCTTCCGGCGCTTCGGCCCGTTTCAATCCCCTGGAAGAACTCCGCATCGACACCATGATGGGGATACCGGATGTTCAGAATATGGCCGCAATGCTGGTCGATCCCAACGGCAAGGGACTTGAAGACCACTGGAGCAAAGCGGCTTTCGCCATGCTCGGCGGGGCTATCTTGCATTGCTGCGTTATGACCCGCCACGCTCAAAAGCGGACGGCAACCCTCTATGACCTCTCCTGCATGTTAGCGGACGAGAGCCGCACCATTCAAGACCTGTTCAAAGAAATGGTGGAAACCGATCACGCCAAGCTGCTTCAGGAAATGTTCCCCGGTGCTGAAGGTGGCGACAAAGCGCATATCTTTATCGCCAGTTCCGCCAGAGAAATGCTGAATAAAGCAGAGAATGAGGCCAGCGGCGTGGTTTCCACGGCGTTGACCAACCTCGCGCTCTACCGTGATCCGGTGGTGGCTCTGAACACCGCTTCTTGTGACTTCCGCATCCATGACCTGATGAACCATGAAAAGCCCGTGAATCTATATTTGGTGATTTCCCCGGCTGACATTGACCGGATGCGGCCCTTGCTCCGGCTCATGGTTGATATGTTCGTGCGGCGCATCTGCGCCAAGATGGAATTTGCCGACGGTTCCAGCAAGGCCGGGTACAAACACCGTCTTCTGCTCCTGCTGGACGAGTTCACCAGCCTGGGCAAGCTCCCGATCATGGAAAAGGCATTGGCCTATATTGCCGGGTATGGCGGCAAGGTCTACATCATCGTTCAGGACATTACCCAACTCAATGCCGTGTACGGCAAGGATAATGCGCTCATGGCAAACTGCCATGTTCGTATTGCCTATGCGCCGAACACCATTGAAACGGCCAAAACCCTTTCCGACATGACGGGCAAAACCACTGTCGTGGAAGAAAAGGTTTCTCTCTCCGGCTCCAGAACCGGGCATATGAAAAACGCCTCGGTCAACGTCACGGAAACGGCCCGGCCCTTGCTCACGCCTGACGAGTGCATGAGGCTCCCCGGGCCGGAGAAAGATTCGCAAGGCAAGGTGATAAAGCCCGGCGATATGCTGATTTTCACAGCCGGGCAATCGCCTATCTACGGTCGGCAAATTCTCTATTTCTTCGATCCGGTTTTCTCGGCCCGCGCCAAAATTCCGGTTCCCGGCCTGACTCCCCAATACCAAAGCGGCATAACGGATTCCATTTACGAACCGCGCCCTGCGGCGTGGTATTCGGCAACGCCGGTTCCCGCTGTTTCTCCTTCCCCTGAAAAGAAAGAGGTTTCCAGTGAACAGTATTTCGCTCTGTAGGTCGGCGCGGCGGGTGCTGTTCGTTGTGGTCTGGTTGGCGCTGGCTCTCGCCCTGGTCTTTGCCTCCGGCTTCCGGTTCAACCCCACGCCGTCCTTGCCCAAGGGCATCTATCGCATTGTGCCGGGCGCTCCAGAAAAAGACGATCTGGTGAGTTTTTGTCTGGAAGGCGAGTTCGCGGAACTGGCTTTGGAGCGCGGCTATCTGGAGCCTGGTTCCTGCCCCTCCGGGCTGCGGCCTCTGCTCAAGCGTCTGGCCGGGCTGCCGGGCGATTCCGTTGATCCGTATGCACTCCCGATTTGCGCCGTGGACAGCCACGGACGCTCTATGTTTCCGGCCCTGGTTCCGGGTGTCGTTCCTTCCGGTATGGCCTTGGTGCTGGCCGATCATCCCGGCAGTTTCGACAGCCGTTATTTCGGGTTCGTTCCGCTGGATTCCCTCCAGCGGGTCGAGCCTGTTTTTCTCTTTAACCCCAAAGGAACTTGACCATGCAAAACAAGGAATATTTACGCGCCGCGGCAACGGCCATTGCCCGGCAGATTGAGGAAAACCCGGTTGTTCTCGGCGTTCCGCTCGATCCCGATGTCGCGGACTACCTGGGCGCGTTTGTGGAAGAGGCCATAACGCTGGCCGACATTGTGGAAGACGGGCTTTTGACCGTCACCAACTCCGGGGAGGTGATTTATGTCGGATAACGCCAACACCAACGGGCAAAAGCCGCAAAAGGCCAAACGTCCCCCGTACCATGAAGAGTTTGCCGGGAAAATCATTGAACGCCTTGAGGAAGGCACGGCCCCGTGGCAAATCCCCTGGACTCCGGGGAAAGCCTCGCTGGTTCCCCATAATCCCGCCTCCGGCACGGTGTACCGGGGCATGAACCGAGTGTATCTGGCGCTTTCCGGTTATGATGATCCGCGCTGGATGACGCTGAAACAGGCCAATGACAACGGCTACAGCATTTTGCCCGGCAGCAAGGCCACGCCCGTGGTCTATTTTCAGTTCACGGATGAAAAAAACAAACTGGATAATGACGGCAAACCCGTCCTCGATGCGGACGGCAAGCCGGAAAAAGAAAAGGTGGAGCTGGACAAGCCCATTGTCCGTTTCGCCCACGTCTTCAATGCCGAACAGGTTGACGGGATTCCGCCGCTCCAGCTCACGGATAAAGCCTATGAGTGGGAACCCATAGAGAAGGCGGAAAACATCCTTGCCGCCTCCGGCGCGGCCATCAAACACGATCAGAGTAACCGGGCTTTCTATCGCCGCATGGAAGACGCCATTCATCTACCGCCCAAGGAAAACTTTGACGCGCCGGATAAATACTACGCCACGGCGCTGCATGAGTTGGGGCATTGGACGGGTGATGAAAACCGCCTCAACCGCGAATTTGGCCCCTTTGGTTCGGAAAAGTATGCGCGGGAAGAACTCCGCGCCGAAATCGCCTCATGGATGCTCGGACAGGAAATCGGCATCGGCCACGATCCCGGCCAACATGCCGCTTATGTGCAGTCATGGATTCAAGTCCTGAAAGAAGACCCCTACGAGATTGTACGGGCTTGCCGGGACGCGGAAAAAATCAAGGAATACGTCATTGACCTGGAGCGGAAAAAAGAACTCCGACAGGAAGGCCCGGAACAGGTTGTGCAACCTGAAAAGGTAAATCAGCGCGGAAAATCCCTTGAAAAAGAAGAGGGAATAGCCGCTATGGGCGTTCCTACGGCTCCGGCCAAGGAAAAAACCTTCCTTGCTGTTCCGTACAAGGAAAAGGAACAGGCAAAGAAGCTCGGTGCGAAGTGGGACAAGGAAAACAAGCTCTGGTACGCGCCGGAAGGTACTGACCTCACGCCGCTGGCCGCGTGGATGCCGAAACAAGCCCTTGCACCGGAACCGTCCATGCCGCCACAAGAGGAATTTGCCAACGCCCTGGAACAAGCCGGGCTGGATTTACGCGGCAAAGCCCCGATCATGGATGGGCAGATACATCGCGTTCCGCTCGTCGGCAGGAGCGGCGGCGATCTTGACGGCGCATACTGCGGCTTTCTCGATGAACGTCCTGCCGGCTGGATGCAGAATTTCAGCGCCGGCGAAAAAACGACCTGGGTTGCCACGGGCCACACTCTGACCAAAGAGCAGTTGGAAGCCCAACGCGCCGAGATTGCCCGGAAGCGGGAAGAACGGCAGCGGCTCATTCTGGAACAGCAGCAGAAGACGGCGCGGGAAGCACATACGGAATGGGTCGCCCATGATTGGGCCTCTGCCGATAACCCCTATCTACAGGCCAAGGGCGTTCAGCCTTTCGGGGTGCGTGAGGATTTGGACGGCACTCTGCTTGTTCCCGTAATGACGGTGGACAAGGAATTGCGCGGTATGCAAACCATTTCCCCGGACGGTGAAAAGCGTTTCATGTACGGGATGGAGAAAAACGGCAATTTCCATCTGATTGCCGACCCCGGCAAAGAGTCTTCCAAAGATTTGGCCCAAGGGGAAATCATCCTGGCCGAAGGCTACGCCACGGGCGCAACGCTGCACATGGCAACGGAAAAACCTGTAGCCGTGGCCTTTGACGCTGGCAATCTGGAGCCTGTAGCCAAAAAGCTGCGGGAAAAATTCCCCAATGCCGCCATTACCATCTGCGCCGACAATGACCACAAGCACACCCGCAAAACCCCGGATGGTGTTGAACCGTGGAACAAAGGCGTGGAACTGGCCCAAAAAGCCGCCCAAGAGGTTGGCGGCAAGGTCATTGCTCCGATTTTCACCGATGAAGAACGAGACAAAGGACTGACGGATTTTAACGATCTGCACAAGTCCCGTGGGCTGGATGAAGTGAAGCGACAGGTGGGCCTTGTTCTGCGAAAGGATGTTGAGCGGGAAAAAGGCCGGGATCGGGGAAAAGCGCGGGAGTTGTCACTGTGAACGTGCAGGTGTTTCATAAGAAGATTTTGCTTCTCTCCTGAATACCTCTGCGGGCCACGCGCCCCAATCTCGCGCCGCCTGACGGCCATCGCTCCACGATAAACTGTTCACGAATAAGCTGCTGGCATGTTCTGTTTTGGTAAGTTGGCTTAGCTGTCACTTGCGCTTGATCGCAACTATTTGATGACTTATACTAAAAAATATACTCGCTTCAAATGAGCAGGACCGATATCGGAATTATACTCGCGTTGTATCCAAAAGGAGTACTGATGAAAATTCACGTTAGACTTGATGACAATACGCTTTTTGGAAATATCGTATCTGAAGACGAAGACGATAATGTATTTGAATCATACGCATATAGAAGGCGCGAAGTTGATGAAATGGTATCAAAAGAGAAAATATATATTGTTAAAGGACTAAAGGGATATGGAAAGTCTGCTTTAATGCGAATAGCCAAAAAGGAACTGAAAGTTAAAGGAGAGACTGTAATTTCAAAAAACGGGCTCGATTTGGCTCCAGATATTGATTCAAGTAACCCTGATCAATGGGTAAATGGGTGGAAAGAAAATATTTACATTGCATTGGCAGAAGAAATTGGCTCTGTTGCTAACATTTCATTTTCTGAAAACACACAGTTACTAATTGATATAGCACGAGAATCTGGGCGTAGAAATTTAAATTTTCTGGAATTGATGAAGAAAAACTTAGCTAACCTTAAGCTAGGAGTTAAATATAAAGACCCGACTGGGCAAGAGCTAAGCGTTGAAGCCTCCGCAAGTAAACAGTCTTCGGGTTTACCAAAAACAGCTGTTGCACTTGGAAACATTATAAATAGCCATCTTGAAAACGCCAAAGATATTTTTATATTTATTGATGATATAGATCACAATTTCATCAATACCCCTCAGTTTAAAGCAAAAATATCAGGATTATTAACAGCATGTCGCTACATATCCAATCATACGCCGCAAATTAAATTTCGGCTAACCCTCCGACCTAACTCATGGGCGATTCTTCAAAAAGAAGACCCCGCAATGACTCATATTCGTAGCTATATACATGAAATTGCATGGACGTATGGGGAAATAAAAAACCTATTTGCTCATAGAATATTAGGGTACCTTAAAAGGAATGGCGCCTCTCTTAAGGAATTTCATCATAAAAAGCTTGATGCACTTAATCTGGTCTTTGAGCAGGTGAGATGGGATGGGCAGAATGAAATTGGTGTTATACCAATTGCTTCTTATGCAAAAAGACGACCAAGATGGGCTATTGAGATATTTAAGTACGCAGCACTGAGAGCTAAGCAAAGAAATTCTACAACCATAAACCTTGCTGATATTACATATGCCGCAGAAAATTATGGCGACACTGTTCTTTCAGACTTAAGTTCAGAATTTAAATGTGAATGCAATGATATAGAAAAATATATGCGAACGTTTTATTGTTCTTATAGTACATATAATCTGAATGATCTATTAACATTTATAAAAAATAATATTGTTGAACATGTAAGTTCTCCAAAGCCGTCATCGCGAGAAATTGCCCACTGGCTATTTTATAGTGGCTTCTTATTTGCCTGCAAAGAGCATGAAAACGGAAGATATACGCCTTACTATTATGACGATAAGCCGTATTTATTAACACAAACTAGCCATGAAGATGAACAGTATCGGTGGGATATTGAATTAATATACAGAGCACCGCTTCAATTAAAAGCATCGCCAGCAAAAATGGCTAGACATAAAAATAGCGACCTGTAGTCAGCTTGGAGTAAAATAGTTTCCTGCGGGCCTTGCGCCCCAATCTCGCGCCGCCTGACGGCCCTTTAAGGAAAAGTCATGTGCGCGAAACTGTTGATCCTGGAATCCCCCGGCAAAGTAAAAAAGGTGCAGGAAATCCTTGGCCCCAGCTGGAAGGTCGCTGCCTCTGTCGGCCATGTGCGCGATCTGCCCGTCAAGGAAATGGGCGTTGCCGCTCCCGACTTCAAACCGCAGTATCTTCCCACGGACAGGGGCAAAGATGTTTTGTCTCGGCTGGCCGGGATGGTGAAGAGCGCCGAAGAGGTTTTTCTTGCCACTGACCCCGATAGAGAGGGGGAAGCTATTGCGTGGCATCTGCAAGATACCCTGAAACTCAAGGACGCCAAGCGCGTCACCTATACGGAAATCACGGAAGCGGCCATACGCGCCGCGCTCTCCACTCCGCGTTCCATTGATATGGCTTTGGTGGCCGCACAGGAAGGGCGGCGGGTGCTGGATCGCTTTTGCGGCTACATGGTTTCCGGGCCGCTCTCCAATGCTGCGGGTGAAAAGCTCTCCGCTGGCCGGGTGCAAAGCCCGGCTGTGCGTCTGGTGGTGGACCGGGAAAAGGAAATCAAAGCCTTTTCCAGCACAACGCACTACGGCGCGGAACTGACCTTTGAAAATGTGGACAACATCACCGACGGCTGGAAAGCCGCGCTTCTGATCAAGCCCTGGCTTGATGAGGGGCAGGAATATTTGCTGGATAAATCCCTTGCGGAAAAAGCGGCGGCGCTACGGACGCTGGACGTGCTGGATTGCAAGGAATCCGAGAGCCGTACCGTGCCTCCGGCTCCTTTCACCACATCAACGATGCAGCAAGCCGCCAGCTCGTCACTGAAATTCACTCCCAAGCAGACAATGCAACTGGCGCAACGCCTTTATGAGCAAGGCGCGATTACCTACATGAGAACGGACAGCCCCAATCTTTCGCAAGAAGCGGTACACGCTATCCGGGCGTATTGCGAAGCAAAGGGCTGGCCGCTTGTGGAAACGCCCCGTAAATGGAAATCCAAAGAGGGGGCGCAAGAAGCGCATGAAGCCATCAGACCGACTCACATTGAAATTGAGGAAGCCGGGGAAACGGCGGACGAAAAAGCCTTGTATCGCCTTATCCGGCTGCGCTCCCTGGCTTGTCAGTTGGAAGATGCGGTTTATGCGGTTCGGACGCTCCAACTCGGCGCGGACGTGGAAGGGAAACAGGCTCTATTTGAGGCAAAAGGCCGCACTCTGCTTTCGCAAGGCTGGAAGGTTCTGGCCGATCAGGAAAATGGCCCGGATGAAGGAGGCGAGGAAGAGAAGGAGCCTATTAACCCCGTCCCGGCCATGAAACCCGGCACAAAGGCCACGGCGCTAACGGGAACCGTCACAACGAAAAAGACCAAACCCGCCGCCCGATTCACGGAAGCCAGCCTCATCCGCGAACTGGAAAAGCGCGGCATTGGCCGTCCGTCCACCTATGCGACGATTATAGACACCATTTCCAGCCGGAAATATGTCACCACGGAAAAGCGCTTCCTTGTGCCTACACCCCTTGGAGAAAAAATAGTTTCCGGCCTCTGCGGGCATTTTTCTTTCATAGAGTACGACTTTACCCGCACAATGGAGCAATCCCTTGACGATATTGCGGAAGGAAAGGCGGATTATCGCGCCGTCATAGCTTCGGCTCATGACCAGCTTTCCAGGGAAGTGCAGGAATTTGCCAAGGCCACGGGCAAGGTCTGCGAAAAATGCGGCAAGCCTATGGCGCATCGGGTGAAAAAGCCTGGCAAAGACGGCAAGGGCGGCTATGATTTCTGGGGCTGCACTGGCTGGCCGGAGTGTCAGGGGAATCGCATATAGAAAAAAAGCGCCAAATTTCTTGACCATGGGCATCGTTCTTGTTAAACATCACAAAATTTTCCTGGAGAAGACGAGTTGAAGAAAGTTTTCTAAGTAATTAGCCGCCCAATGCCTTTCCCCCGTAATGGGGTAAGTCGCTGTATCGTACAATGCGATTGGTGCGGTTCTTTTTTTACTTCGGAAACTTTTTCATTTCGTGACTTTTTTGAAAAGCCGCGTGGAAGCAATTCCATGCGGCTTTTCTTATTACAGGAAAATTTCATGCTTCAAAAATCTGCCTTTGCCGATAATCATTGGCATAAAAAAGCCATTCTTTTCTTAGTCAGCCAAAATCTTTCGCTTTTTGGTTCTTCAACTGTAGGCTTTGCCTTGGTTTGGCATATTACATTGCAGACTACGTCCGGGCTCTGGATGACAGTTGCCACAATCGCTTGCAATCTTCCCCAAGTCTTACTCTTGTTATGGGGTGGCGTATGGGCGGATAGATATAACCGCCGCGCATTGATCATGCTGTCAGATGGATTTGTCGCTCTGGTGACGTTGGGGTTGGCCGTCCTATTTTTATACGGAATAGAGAACCTGTGGCTCTTGATAGGTGCTCTGGCTTTTCGGTCTTTAGGCAGCGGGATACAGGCTCCGGCTTCTGCTGCTATTTATCCGCAAATAGTACCCTCAACACATCTTAGCCGCATCCAGGGCATCAATCAGACTATAAATGCCGGTCTTATGCTCATTTCTCCGGCAGTTGGTGGACTTCTCCTTGGAACGGTAAGTCTGGCCTGGGTGATGCTGATTGATGTTGTCACGGCAGCCTTGGCGATTATCGTCATGTGGCAAATAAAAGTTCCAGCACCGGCAAAGTCCACAAGAGACTTTTCCGCCATCAGCGAAATGCGTTATGGCCTTTTATACACCATCCATCACTCGCAACTTAGGCTTCTCATCCTAAGTTACGGCGCTTTCTTCTTTCTCGTCACTCCCGCTGCTGTTTTGAGTCCTTTGATGATTGCCCGTACTTTTGGCGAAGAAGTATGGAGACTGACGGCCAATGAAATCGCATGGTCTGGAATGTCCATCTTTGGCGGGTTGTTTATTACTTGGCGTGGAGAGTTTTCCAATAAGCCTAAAGCGATAGCCCTTTGCATTTCCCTTTTGGGGATATCCTTCGGCCTGATGGGGGTAACAGAAAGTTTTCTGATTTTCCTCGCTCTGATTGGTGCCGCTGGCTTTTTCATGCCAATATTTACCACCACAGTCACAGTTTTCATTCAAAAAGAAACCGATCCAGAAGTCCTTGGACGAGTGTTCTCAATTCTTCAAATTATCGCTTCAAGCGGTATGCCAGCAGCAATTCTCATCTTCGGGCCATTGGCAGAAATCATCTCTGTAGAGAGCCTTTTAAAAACCACTGGCTTTTTGATGGCTTGTACAGGTTTTTTGTACGGCATGGCAGTCAAAAAACAATCGTTATTATCAGGAAATAAAAGATAATTAGAAATTTTTAAACTGTTCATAACCGCTCAAGCTGCTGCGCACAGTTTGGCATCTAACATCAACATACCACATCGTGTATGAGATTGATGCCTTTGTGCGTGGCCTATGAGGGAAACGGATGGCCGTTTTTCGCTTGTGGCGTCAACAGTCCGCTTTTTTGCCAAAAGCGGATTTTTGCTGTGATGGCATCGCTGTGGTGTGCGGAAAACTCCAAAAGAGGTTTGGCATGTATGAGAACAATGAAGAGTACAGACTGGAAAACTTTGAAAAGCTGACTCAAGAACTGCTCGATATCCTCTTCCCTGTTTGTGAAGTCCATAGACGCGGACACGCGGATGAGTATGCCAAAGCGCTTCCCTTGGCTGCTATGGCTGTGCAGGAGTCCATTCGGACATTTCTGGCTCTGCTCAAGCGCAAATAGTCCTTTTCTAAACCTCTAACCTTTGTGCCCACGCCTGTGGGCACGTTAATCGGCTCTAGCGATAGCATCAGCTATCAAACAAATTTTTGCCTCTCAGCTATACTGTCAGCCTATGACAGTAACGCGGCAAAATAATAAACTATTCGGGGAAGTTCTAAGGGCGCACAGGCTTGAAAAGCAACTGACCCAAGAACAACTAAGTGAAAGAGTGGACGTAATCAGACCTTTCATCAGCGCCCTTGAAAATGGCACAAGGCAGCCGAGCCTTGCCATGATCCTCCGACTTGCCAAAGCCCTGGACATAACACCCGGACAATTACTTGATCCCGTTGCGGAGAAAATGGAGCAAAAGTAGCTATCGTTCCATATGCTGCTGTTTCCGGGCTTGCTCTTTCTCCAGCTTTTTTTCCAGCCGCACAATTTTGTTACCCTCCACATGCAGACTTTTCCCCCATTTTTTTTGTGCGTAGCGGACGGCCACATGCCGGGCGGTATCATTGTTGCCGGAAAAGAATAGTTCCGTTCCGCTGTCCAGAATCCTCCCGCCGCCGGGCAGGGAAAAAATAACGGTTCCCTTACGGTCTACTGTTGCGGAGAAGTCGCGTATGTGCGCCGCTTCCTCTGCGGCAATCCGTTCCATGCGTAATATCGCTAAAAGCTGTTTTTTCCCCTGGCTGCTCACGTTTTCATTCTTCAGGGCGGCAACCTCTCTGGCTGCGTAGTCGGCCCTGATTTCCGCACGGCTCGTTGCGAACTGTTCCTTGCCGTGCTGTGACCAGTCTTTTGCCACGGCTGCTTGCGGTTCCTTTTCCGGTTCTGCCGCTTCCGATTTGGAACGCAAAATGGCTAAAGCCGTTTCATTGCCCTGACCGGCCTTATATTGCAGAAAACCGTTCCATGCAGTGAAAGGGACTTCACCGCGTATAGCTTCACGGGGGGATTGAAACGGCAATTTGGCCCTGGCGATTTCCTCGGCCTCATGTTTCCGGGCCAGTTGCAGCAGATTGCGGCGGTTCTTTTTAGCAATGTTCAGCCTTTCCAACTCCCTGCGTTTGGCCGCCCATTTTTCTTTGATCGCCGCAAGCGCCACATCTTCTTGATCCTTGACGGCAGTCAAGCTGGTCTTCCGTTTTTCGATGCCCTGGCGGTATTCCGCAAACAAGGCTCCCCGCTCTGGAGAGCGGTGCAAAGGGGCATTTTGATACCGGCTCCGCTCCGGTATTTTTTCCAAACCCTGTGCCGGAAGATACGGCCCCAATTTTTCCACCAGTTTTTTCAGTGACAAGCCCCTGTCTACCGCGCTGGCCTTCACAGTATGCCGCTGGTTATGGCGATCAGCTATGACGAGGCCATTGCCGTGGGGTTTTATCTCCATGCCGTAAAGGGCAAGCCCCTCATGGAGCGTTTTCCAATCCGGGGCCGCTGCCAGGACAAGCGAGATTTTATCTCTGTGGGCCTTGGCGTAAGACTCAAAGGATTGCTGGCCTGTATGGGCTTCAATGAGTGCGGCTTTTTCGCTCAAAGACCGCTGCTTATCTTTGGAGCGGCCATTATCAACTATAAGGCCGTATTCTTGCTCCAGTTCCCGGCATACTTTGTCTCTTTTCCAGTAATCGCGGAACGGCTCATGCCGGGTATGCTTTTCCGGGTGGATCATGTTGTAGGCTATGTGCATATGGAGATTGGCCGTGTTTTTGTGGACGCCGCAATGCCGCTGATGCTCGGTGTACCCCAAAGTGGCGGCAAAGCGTTCCTCAATGGCCCTGAACATCTCCGGCGTCAGTTTCGCTTCGTCACTTGGGCGGAAGCTGATAACAAGGTGGTAGGTCTTGCTCTGCTTGCTGCGGGTATTCATAGCCTGAACGTCCACGGCCTCGGCAATGCCGTCCCGGTAATCATCATCCCCAAGGCATCCGGCGCACCAGTGCATGAGGCTTTTTTCATCCTTATGTCCAGCGGCGGCAATGTAGTCTGCAAGGCGAGCGTAGTTGTCGTTTTTCGGGCTGATGCCCACTTTCTTGCTGATCATCGTATGACCGCTATGGCTTGTTGGAGTTCGCGTTGCCGGGCGTCCAGTTCATGCAAGAGGCGGTGAACCGTCTGCCTGTCGGCTCCATTCGCCAACGCCTGTTTCACCAGTCCGCCGAGTCTGCCCAGGTCGCCTTTGAGTCGGCGTAACTCAATCCTTGCCTCCTGATGCTCCAGACTTGGGACGGAAAACCCAAGGCACACCCTTTTGCTGAATGTGGAAAGGGACAGGCCCGCTTTGCTGGCCGATGCCCTGATCTGCGCGTGTTCCTCTGGAGTCAAATACGTTCTGAGTATGAGTTTTTTGCTCGGCACGGGGAGCCTCCTTAATTTTGGAGGCGCTTTGGCCCGCGTAATGACGATAAACAAGCCAGGCGTACTGTCTGCCGCGTTCCGGGTCGGGGGAGTGATATTTTCCCACAGCTTTCCAGTTCAAGCCGTGGCGGGCGATTTCTTCCGCCAGTATCCATTTGCCCCAACGCTCGTTTGTGGCCGGGTCGAGAAGGGAGAACGGATCGATGGCTAATCGCTCCATCCACCAACTGTTGATTTGCATTGTACCAACGTCAAACGACTGGCCCGCCGCAATCGCCTTCCGAATAAGCTGCTCGGCTTCTTCCCGCGTGGCCGGGTAGTGTGATTTTCCGGCGATATTGAGCGCCAACGGGTTTAGCCCGGACTCCTGCCGGGCTATGGCTTCCACCAGGGGCGCGGGCGGCCCTGGCTCCGCTGCGAGTGCTGACGTGTGCAGACAAAGCAGAGCGGCCAGCGCGAATGCCTTTTTCATGGGGTAACTGCCTCTCGTTTTGCGTTGAGCGGAACCGCGAATAAGCAGCCCCGCAGGGCAGGACAGGACTGGAGCCGCCGAAGGTGGGTACACGTCCTCTGTCCTGTCCTCGAAATCCGAGACACAGTAGCATATGGGGAAATAATTTTGGAGAGGGTTGGAAAAATTATACGAATATTTCCAAATGATTATGCTCGTACGCGACAATAGGCGTATGTGTATGAAAATTTCCGTTCACGGTACAAACGTATCTGTCTGGGTAGGAATATATCCCCGTACTCCAGCCCCATTGAGGTTAGTGTTCTCTGTGGGGTCGTAGGATTCATTATTTTCTCTAAATTTTTCTGAGAGCATCCAGCCAAGTACGGCATGGGCACTGTCGGTTGTAGTTGCGATTCGACCCACGTGCTGCTAGTGTGGCTCCTGAGTCCGCTATGCGTAGTTGATCGAAAAAATCGCTCTGGTTCACTGTTAGCGTTGGGCTCGGAGACCATGACTCGTTGGCCATCCTCACAAATATGGACAACGGTCAATTTTATGGGCTGCACGGTGTGCCATTCATGAAGATCTCTAACGACAGCAATCAACCCGTCGTGATCGATGCATCATTGGCGCTCGACAGCGCTGGTGCCACTGAAGCGGATATGAGACAAATGAAAATGCTAAGTCAAAATAATCACATAAGTACGACCAGATCAGAATTAGGCGAACCGGTGCATGTGGTCTCTGAAAATTTCTTGGACGCGCTGTATCGCCGACCGCTAACCGCGAAACGAACAGGTGCCCTTTACTGTGCCTTCCCCTACCCAACAAAAATTTCCCCAGAAGCAATTGCCCTATACATAGCCGCCCACACTAAACCTGGTGATACGGTGTTTGATGGATTCGGCGGTAGCGGGACCACTGGCCTTGCCGCCTTGCTTTGCGAGCGGCCCACGGATGAGTTGCGTGCCGAAGCTACCCGGCTTGGCCTGAATATACAATGGGGTGCCCGCAATGCCGTGTTGTACGAACTCGGTGCCCTAGGAGCCTTTGTCGCCAGGACATTGACGAATCCGCCTGATCCTGCTGCCTTCAGGAAGGCCGCTGAAGACGTGTTGGCTGCGGCCGAAAGAGAAGATGGTTGGATGTACGAGGCTCATGACTTGGCCGGGACAAAGGGTTCCATACGCCATGCGATCTGGAGCGACGAGTTGCACTGTCCCGGTTGCGGTAGCGTTGCCACGTTGTGGGATGCGTGCGTTTCACTTGATCCGGCTAAAATTTCCTCAACATTTTCCTGCCCGAAATGCCACCATGAAGCGCCGTTGGACGATGCGCAGAGGGTAACTGTGCAGGAACGCGACGACGTACTGGGTGACAAGCGCTCCCTACGCAGACGGGTTATGGTCCGTATTTATGGTTCTACAGGTAAAAAGCGTTGGTCGCGCCCGCCCACAGTCTCCGACCTATCTCTCATTAAAAAAATTGAGGCCGAGCCGATTCCGCCCTGTGTCCCAAAAGCGTTAATCCCTTGGGGCGACCTCTATCGGAAGGGATACCATCAAGGAATCACACACATTCATCATTTCTACACGCGGCGTAACCTTATCGTTTTTGCCCGCATGTGGGAACGTGCAGAATCCTATCACGGTGCACTCCGCGAGGCCCTGCGTTTTTGGCTGTTAAGCTACAATGCAGCCCATGGCACCATTATGACGCGCGTCGTGGCTAAGTCCGGCCAAAAGGATTTGGTTGTCACAAGCGCCCAACCCGGTGTGCTGTACGTCAGTGGCCTACCTGTCGAGAAAAACTTTTTTGTAGGGTTACGACGCAAGCTGACAACAATTACGCAGGCGTTTGAGATTATTCACGGTCACAGTGGAAAGGTTGAAGTCGTGCACGGATCTAGCTGCAATGTCAGGTTGCCCTCCGAGAGTATCGACTATATGTTCACGGATCCTCCTTTCGGAGCCAATATACCCTATGCCGAACTCAGTTTTATAAATGAAGCATGGCTAAAGACGTTTACCGACCGGACGGACGAGGCTATCATCAGTTCGGACCAGGATAAATCCGTCAAGGAGTACCGGGAACTGCTGACTCGATCGTTCAGCGAAGCTCGTCGGATATTGAAGCCGTCTGGCAAGGCCACTATGATTTTTCATTCCGCATCCGCTGAGGTGTGGAACGCCTTGCAACGCGCCTACCAGGATGCTGGTTTTGATGTGGAATGCGCGGGGGTTCTCGACAAGAAACAGGGCAGTTTCAAACAGGTCACGGCAGAAGGGACAGTGCGGGGCGATCCTGTGCTTTTGTTGGGACCGCGCCGCAAGGACGAAATTAGAATTGAAAACCAGCCTGAGGCCGAAGAATGCGTTTGGACGGTCGCGACGGCCTTGCACCGTGCTGCATCTGCAGCGCATGACCCGGCCGAAGTAACGGCACAGCGGCTCTATTCGCGGCTCGTGACGTATTTCCTCAGCCATCACAAGCAGGTCCCACTCGACGCCGATGTATTCTATCGCTGGTATGCGGAACAATCACTGCGGGGAGTCGCATATAGTGCCGATGGTTAACGCGGTTGATGCTCGTAGATTTTCTGCGCGGTCCTTCGAGAAAAACCTACCCCCAGCCCAACGAAAACGCTTGGGACAATTTTTCACAGGCCTGCCGCTGGGATTGCTTTTGTCGCACATTGCGTTCGACGCTGACATGCGAGCTGTAATTGACCCAATGGCTGGCCATGGTGACCTACTCGACGCAGTCGCAATGACGGCACGGACGCGTGGAGTCCAGCTTGATGAACTAGATGGCATTGAGCTCGATCCGGACACGGCCGCTTTTTGCGACCTGAGGATGGCGGCTTTGCAGGCAGACGACGACGCTGCTGCTGGCGGGCGTATTTTTACGGGTAGCGCTTTTGATCCATCGATCGTGTCTGCACTAAATATACCCGGTTACGATCTTGTCATTACCAATCCCCCCTACGTGAGGTATCAGTCGCAAAATGGGAATGGGGCCAATGTCGAGGACGTGCGCCGCGGCCTATCATCAATTGTAGAAGCGCGCGTGTCTGGCGACGAGCGAGTGCTTTGGCAGGCACTAATTGAAGGATACTCGGGTCTTGCCGATCTTTCCGTCCCAGCTTGGCTACTGTCTGCCTTATTGACACGGCCAGGAGGCCGCCTAGCTTTAGTCGTTCCAGCCACCTGGCGTTCGCGCGACTATGCCGATGTTGTACGCTACATATTGTTGCGTTTTTTTCGTCTTGAGTTTGTCGTAGCTGATATGCAGCCCGGCTGGTTTTCCGATGCGTTGGTACGCACGAATCTAGTGATCGCGCGGCGGCTTCAGTGGAGCGAGGCGAGGGCACCCTTGGCCGATCGATCATCCTGGTTGACTGCAAGCTGGTTGCAAATTGCGCCTACTGCAGTTGGCGAAAAGTCCCTTGTTGGCGGAGCCTTTCCTGGACCGGAACCGGAACGAGAGTTCGCAGTCTGGGCATGTGCTCCGAACCGGCAGGTACCTGGTATTGAAGTCAAATCATTTGCTCTGAACGAAGAATGGCGAACCCTGGAACAGCGTCTAAGACGCAAGAGATGGTTCCGGAAAGTCGAAAACCGACGAGACACGCTGCCGCTTTTTTCGGTCGACGGTGCAAGACCGGCTGTTGTACCGGAAGGCCTACGAGCCATACTTCCGAACTGCGCGGTGCCAACACATCTCCATACGCTCGAACAGGTTGGCATTCGAGTTAGCCAGGGCCTGCGTTCGGGCTGCAACCGATTTTTCTATGTGACGCTTATAAGAGACGACGAAGGCGAAATCGTCACTGTCGAAACTTCAGGCAGCTTTCAGAATATGCAATTCCCCATTCCAGCAGTAGTGCTGCGTCCCGTTCTTCACCGACAGGCTGATATGCTGCTCTTGGCGAACGGGCACCTTCCGACAACACGAGTGCTTGATCTGTCGAGTTGGGTATTGCCGGAAGATCAGCCGATTATAGCGAACGCAGTGGAGGCCTATCAAAAACGAGGGATATCCTTACCCCATGTCATGCCTCTCGAACTTGCGTCGTTCGTGAGGCGCGCAGCGCGGTATGCGCCGGACTCGAAAGAACCTACGCGGTTCATTCCCGATCTTTCAGCAGTGCGCACCAATGTCCGCCAGCCGACCAATGGCCGTGATATTCCTCGCTTCTGGTACATGCTGCCGCCCTTTACCGCGCGCCACCTGCCCGCAATCTTTATACCGCGGATCAACCATGGGACACCGACAGTCGCGCTAAATATGCAACCCCCGATTCTGATCGACGCCAACTTCTCGACCGTGTGGTCAGATGAAAGGCAGTGGACACCTCATGCGCTTTATGCCTTGTTTAACAGCAGTTGGTGCCTAGCCGCCATGGAATCCGTCGGCACGCCGCTTGGCGGCGGCGCGCTCAAGCTCGAAGCGACCCACATCCGTCAGTTGCCGGTTCCTCCTTTGTCTGACCAGGACTGCGGGAGGCTCCACACGCTAGGATTGCAGCTTGCCGCGTCTACGCCGTCAGCTCAGCAGCGGATCGATAGCTTTATTTTGGCTGCGACATTACCCGGCATTGATGAAAACGACCTCAAAGAGGCGGCACGCCGTATCGACACGCATATCCAGGCTGCGCGCGCTACCCGCCAAAGGATAACCCATGGACGCTGATATACGTGTACGTGAAACCATAACACGCTGCCGCATGCTGCGGGATGCAGGGCATGTCGAAGCGGTACTGCGTAGCGAATTCATGGGACGGCTGCGGCTAATGTTCCCCAACACCACAGATGAAACCTGGATTAACAACTACACCGAGGGCACCGAAGCACATACCAAGATAGGCACCGTATCAGGTAAGACGGCTTCCCGGTTCATTGACAATCTCGTGGGCTCGACCACAATCGAATACGAATCCGATCTGCGCAATACCGTGAAGCGCGATACTGGCTATGCGCAGGTGCAGGAACAGGCGGCTGGCCTCATCCGCGCGGGCATGCCTGCATCGACGGTTAGGGGAGTCCTGTCCGATACGGTTGAGTGGTACGCCTACGATGCCGTGCTCGCGCCGGGCGTTGCTCCATCCGCCTGCACCGTCAACGATATCACCCTTGTCGAAATTGACGAACTGAAGCTGACCGATGATAGTACCATCTCCGCTACACAGCTCTGCACGTTTATTCGAAAGCACCTGGCGCGTGAGCAGTCCAGACCCTTACGTGCTGAATTTCTCGTTTCTGACCTTGGCATGGACTCGGCAGCATATAAAAGCAGTGTTGAGTCTCTATCCTCTCTCGTGGATTTAGGGCGCATTGCCGATCCGTCAGCAAATCTGGCGACTGAGCTCTGGTCCCGATTCGTCGATTACCTTGAAGGGGCGGCGGGCACCTTTCGGATCGCCGCGTATGTCGATGAAGTCTACGTAACCCTGCTCGCGCGACTGTTGAGTGCGAACGTGCTGAAGGGGAAGGCGCTGCTTAGCACAGACGATGAACTGCACGCGATCCTCAACGGCGGCTTCTTCCGTGATAATTTTCAGTTGGAGAATGTTGTTGAGCAAGATTATTTTGGATGGCTTCTCGGCCCCTCCTACATAGCCCGTCTGGCGGCGGTGGCCCATGACCTCCAACACGACCTCTATGTTTACGATTTTAGCTGGCATCCCGAAGAAGACCTGTTCGGCCGTCTGATGTCGCAGTTGGCAAGCCGCAGCCAACGCAAACTGCTCGGCCAAGAATGGACCCCGCACTGGCTTGCCCGCCTGCTTGCTGACCGTTGTATCAACGGTCTCCCCGAGGGCGAGAGCCCGAGGATCATCGATATGTGCTGTGGGTCCGGGACGATGCTTGCGGAAATCATAAAAGCGACACGAGACCGTTTCGGCTTTTGCACAATCGAACAACTTGAAGATGTTGCGACTGGGTTTGATATCGACCCTCTGGCCGTCAGCCTCACGAAGGCAACATGGGTCGTTAGCCTTGCGGCAGAGATCAAACAGGCAGCGAAGCCAATCACAATACCCGTTTATCATGCAGATTCGTTGTTCACCGTCACGCCGGTTTCTGCTTCAGTCCCCCTGGTCGAGGAAAGTGATACCATTCCCATATCGCTCGACGGTACCACAATCTGGCTGCCGACGGCATTGGTACAGCCAGCTTACCGCGAACTTTTCGATCGCATCGTGGATTGGGCTTACGATGAAGCGCGTGAGGCGCAGCGACGAGGGACCGTTGCGGGTTTCAGCAAGGCAGACGCGGACTGCTTTCTTGATGGCACGATCGCGGCGTTCAACGTCACTCTGTCGCCGGAGCTTTACAGGCAGCTCTCAGATGCGCTCTTCCCATTGGCGTATCGCATGGCTGAACTGGCTGTCGCCGGGCGCAACGGCATCTGGGCGTTCATCTTGCGGAACACCTACAGGCCGGGACTCCTAACCGGTCATTTTAACGGACTTGTTTCTAATCCGCCGTGGCTTGCCATGAGTGGATTGGCCGACAATCCTTATCGAGACTTACTAAAAGGCAGAGCAAAACTCTACGGCATCCAGCCTGCTGGACAGTCCTTTCTTCATCTTGAGTTGGGTACGATGCATCTACTCCACGCCATCGACCGTTATCTTGGACCTGGTGCCTGTGTAGCCTGCCTCGTGCCCGGCACTGTTTTGAATGGAAATCATCACGAGCGCCTACGGCAACATGATTTTCTGACAAGTGATCGTCCTGTGCCCTTTAAAATTGCTGAAGTCTGGCAGGTTGCGCCCGGAACCTTTAAATATCCTGGTGCAGCTCTAATCGGCCACAAGAGAATGGATGCGGTTGGTCTGCCACGATGCTCCTTCGCTGGCTTCGTGGCGACCAACGCGGGGTTGGATGTGGTTAATTTTTCGATTCGTTCGATCGGAACGACGCGTAGCGCCTGGATACTCGAAAATAGCGCCGATACTGTAGCGGCCAGCGGTGAAGGACGCCTGCCGCAACAGGGGGCTGACCTCATGCCGCGTACTGCTGTGTGTGTGGATTTCACCCAAGAGGCGGGTGCGGAATACCGCGTCGAGACACCGACACGCGCTTCCCCATGGGGTTTTACGATCAAGTCAGCCAAGGAAATGGCTGCCGAGCGGTTTCCCGGCCATGTAGCACCACGTTTTATTTTCCGCATGGCCCAGTCGGAAAATTTGCTCCCGTTCATTCTCGGAGCCCACCGCGCACCGGTCGCTCTGCCTGCGTTGCGCATGGCCGATGGTCGGTGGAGCATCCTTAATGAGGCGGAAATTCGCAGGCAAGGATTCATCCAAACAGCACGGCGCTTCGCCGCGATTAATCAAAAACTTAAGACAGTCGGAAAAGGGAAATCGCTCCAAGAGCGTATCGATGAACGGGGCAAGCTATCCAAGCAGGTGTTTGGCGTGGACGGGTATCTTCTTTTGGCAGGCGCTGGAGGTAAGAATATATGTGCCGCATGCGTTCCACTTGCGCAGGCCAAAGACATCGTCGTTGATCAGACACTCTACTGGAAGGTCATAACAGACCAACAGGAAGTTTGGTTCCAGATTGGCATGCTCAACAGCGTGGCCCTGACAACCGCGACCCTCCCGTTTAACCCAAAGGGTGATTTCAGCGAAAGACATCTTCATACTCTGCCATATAGATTGATGCCCGCTTACGATGCCGCCAATGCCAATCACCGGAAAATCTCCGCCCTTGCAAAGGAGCTTGCAATCCTCGCCGAGAGCCATTGCGCGACGGATCCATATCTGGCTGACCCTGCAAAGGCACTGGCAGCGCGCCGACGCAAGTTACGCGCACTGCTTGAAGAATCGCCGTTTCTTCAACAGCTTGAATCTTTTGCTACAACTGCGCTTAAGAGCGAGCCTGTTGCATCTCCCTACAGCGATGGCGACAGGAGACAGGAACCGACATGTTAATCGTTCAAAATGCTATGGAACCGGCAAGCCTACGCAACGCTCTCGTTGACATGATTGCGACAGGGATCACAGACGTCCGTGTAGCCTCAGCATACGTTACGCTCAGGGGGGCAGACATCCTGCTATCTGCGGTCATGGGCGTTGTGGGGCCGGTCGCGTTTTCTGTAATGCCTAAAATACTTATAACATCTTTTGACTTCGGCCTCACCGAGCCCCAGGCCTTGCAGCGTTGGTGTGCAATGACGAATTCTATGGTCTTTGTATCTGGAGCACAGAAATTAGCGCAGGGCTCGCTTATGCCGCAGCGGGCGTTTCATCCCAAGCTCTATATCTTAGGTAGCGGCCCACAGATGTGCAGCATGCTTGTCGGCTCGGCGAACCTAACCAGCCGTGGATTCAGCGTTAACACGGAAGCAGCCTGGGTGCAGCAGGCCGTTCCACGTGCGGTCGCTGATGTCGCATTCAATAAAGTATGTTTCGAAACCACTGCTCTCACCGAGAATTTGCTGGCAGCCTATGCTGCGCTTCGTCAAGCCAAGCCCCCACCACCCGAGATCGCGCAGGAAGTACAACCCGTAGCCGCACCTGAACCAGTGCCTGATACTGCATTGCCCTTATTCAGAGTTGCCATTGAAACTGGCGCGATAAATCCAGTCGCTTATGCAGCTATGTGGGTCCACGGCGAGGGCCTTCAGGGCGGATCGAACAATCAATTAGAATTGCCCCGCGGAGGGCACCGGTTTTTCGGTTTTGTCTTTGACCAGTATGACTATCCGCACAACCTGACGATCGGCCAGCCCGTGCTTCGCAGTGGAGCGCGCATCTGGAATGACCGACTACTGACCTGGCATGGGAATAACAGAATGGAGCGAATGAACCTTCCCACAGCCTCCCAAGGTGGATTCGACTATGCCAACGCCGCGGTCATGTTCCGTCGTCTGGTTGACGGCTCATTTGAATTGATCGTGACTCCCTGGGACTCCGACCTTGCGCGTTCATGGCGGCACGCTTCTGCCCAACGTCAGACGCTCTTTCGCCTTGGCACAGTGGCGACGAACCGGATAGTTGGACTATTGTAAGATGTGCCCCTCCCAAAAAATTGGACTGCTGTGATAACTAATCACCGGTAATCCCCCGACTTTACCGGGGGTACCTGGTTTCCACAAAAACAGAAAGAGAGCACCTATGAGATTGGTTTCTTTCCTTTCTTTATTTTTTTGTCTCTTGGGTTTATGCGCGACACCTATGGACCAACTATGCGACACTTATTTTTTGCGGTAGTAGCACAACAAAGAGAAAACCCTTTTCATGAGCATCCCCGTGGTGGCAAATTGGATTTTTGAGGGATCTACAGAACTGGAAAATATTCAGGACTTAGGAAATTCCCATGAGGCCAGATTCGCACATTTTGTTATGCGTATCTGCCGGGGCTGTAGTCGGCTGGCAATCCGAGTTCCGCGTTTGTTCGTCGGCGGCACTCGTCTGGATCGAGATCGGCAATCATATATTTCGCACAAGCTATGTTCCAGCACCGTGTTTCTTCGCCGCGTTTTTCCTGTTCTGCGCGTGAGCGTTGCGGCTTGAATGTGAATGACTTCCGTAGACCTTTGGTCACTCGGCGCATGAAGTCTGTCAGCTTGCGTTGGGCTTTCATGGCCCTGCGCTGCAATTTCGCGGTAGCTCTGGCTCTTTCTCGTTGGAGCATCGGCCCAAGATTAAGAAATTCAAAAAAGAGGCTGGTCACAACGCGGATTGCCCGTAGCCCCACATAATCGCCCTGGTCGTTGATGGCGCGGGGCTGCTGCACGTTCATAAAGCCCGCCTCTTTAAGCATGGCGATAGCCCGTTCACAACGGCGCTGGCCGATACCGGAGTCTCGGACTATGGTTCGCATATCAATGTCAATGAAACCGGCATCAAGGGTTGGCGTACCAAGGCAGAGGGAGGCAAGGTCGAGGTGAGATAGAATTGTCTCAATGACGACCTGACAAGCCTCCCGGCGCTCGGAACGGGTTTTCCTGTGCGGGTGCGATTGCAAAGGCTTGCATTTTCCAGGGTGGAAATACCAAGCCTTTGCCCGCTCTGCGGCAAGGGAGAGGATGCGCGGCAAGCCGCCCTTGCCTTTACAGATAGGGCGGACTGGCGTCAGCGCGGGGCAACATGGATCATGCCCGCAGCGATTTCCCGGCATATGCTACTCGCCGGGATAAAATTGAAAACAACGGCTCAACAAGCCGCCGACAAAAATCCAGATGAAAATGGGGAGCTGTTCAAATCCCGATTGGGGAGTTGAACCGGCGACCAAGCTGTTTTGCGGCTGCACTCGCAGCAACCCGCAAATGGCAAAACAAATGAGAAATGCCCGCTCGGTTACGGCGATTAGCAAGAGGCAAAATAGCCCGTTTGGAAGGGGAAAGAAAATGAGGACTGTGTACCTAAACTGTGTACCGCGCTGTGTACCGCTGTGCATTTTCTGCACTTCTGTGCATACGTAACCCCTTGAAATTGTACAGTGACGCGGGGTTGCGCAACGGCTTTCACGCCGTCGACAGGGGTTCAAATCCCCTTGGGGACGCCAAATGATTCCAAGAGGTTATAATAAAAACCTCACCAGATACCCACAGGGGGTTAGTCCCGGGGGTTAGTTTTGAAAAAAGGCTGCATGAAAGTGCGGCCTTTTTTCGTTTTCAAAAACGAAGTTTGAAGCATGTTCTTCTACTCCGTACCTGTTGGGATGAGCTTGTCGGATGTTCGACCACAATTGCGGCGAACCACAACTGCCTTTGCCTCTCCCCCCTGCTTCTCTTCCTTTTTGCCTGCAAAGGATTCCTTTTTTGATAAAGGGAAGAAGGAGCAGGAAAGAGGATGTGACGATTTGCAGGACCACGACTTGCCAGTGCGCTCAGAGCATCCGAAACTTCCGAGAATGCTCCAAGGCTGTGCAGGTATCTGTCCGTGGTTGTCTGCTTTTCGTGTCGCAGGGCGTGCTAAATGGCAAAGAGGCTTTTGCCCTCTCGGGCCAGAATGGTAGCAGCCAGATGCCTGATGGCATGAAAACCGAAAGGTTTTACCCTGGCCTTGGCGCAAGCCTTTTCATTACGTGGGCTGCCAAGACGCCTTTTACGTCCACCATCAAGGGCGTGAGGCGCATTTACCAGAAACCTTCGTGGACACCGACTCTAAGTGGGTCACTGGCAAGTTGCACACGACCAAGACGCCCAACACCAGTGCTGACCTTTTGAACGACCGGGTTTGCCCTTCTTCTCATAGGAAATGGGCCTTATCCGAATCCTGACGGACAGGGACACGAAGTATTGCGGGAAGCTTGAACAGCATGATTATGAATTCTATCTTGGCGTGAACGGCATAGAGCACACCAAGCTCGTGCGCGGCATCCGGAGACGTAATGGTATCTGCGAGCTTTTTCATAAAACGGCGTTGCACGAATTTTATCAAGTTGCTTTCCGGCGCAAGCTAGATCACTCTTTTGACGAGCTACAGACCGACCTGGGCACTTGGATGGACAGCTACAATTCGGAAAGAACGCATCAAGGAAAAATGTGCTACAACAGAACGCCCATGCAGACACTCCTTGACGGAAAGAGGGACTGCATGGAAAAGTCGGACAACTGAACTAATCGGACAGGAAAGTCCATCAAAACGGAGTTCCACTCTTCTTTCAAGGGGCAATTGTCAGATCAAGTCGAGACTACCTCAAGTAAACTACATGGACTGCTTCCTACGCAGCATAACGCTCTGCCCTCCAATACCCCAGTTGTCAGTCTCCACTTCATCAATAATTACCATTGTGGTGGCAGGATTTTTATTCAGCACCCGAGCTAGAAGCTCTGTGACGCCACTAATAATTTCAGCTTTCTGTTCACTGGTTGGCGCTTCTTTTCCACCAGTGATCTTAATGTTCACGAATGGCATATAGTTCTCCGATTTTTTGTATTGGCCTAAAATCAGATATTCTGAAATAAACAATCAAGCAAAACTTCACCATTTGCCGCCCATATACAAAACAGTTTGTATAGTAATTTTGCCACAGAAACATGTCGTACAGCAAGGTTTCTTTTCTATACGCAGATAGCACACAATTACCTCCCCTAGAAAAATCCTCTTATGTTTTGAGCGTAAGAGGATTTTAACCCGCTCCTGGCCGAGGTTTGTATTCCCACATGATATCATGACATCCGTGGTCGTAAGCGGCACAGGAACCGCTAAAGAGCACGAAACCACAGCCGATGCCCCTCGGGGCTGTTTCTAAATAACGTCTCGACTTTTCGTCGGTTTACTACTTTTGTTTTTCCATGAGCAGACACGACATTTCCGACGAAAAGTGGGCCATAATCGGGCCTATGTTGGCGAAGACCGGTACTGAAACCAGAGGACGCAAGTAAAGACGACCGCAACGCTTCCTCAAATGGGCCAAGAGGCTGGAGGTCTGGAATGGCATCCTTCGCATGTTGTCCATAAATGCAGATCCTGAGCCATAATTATCGATGCCACCTTTATAAGGCTGCACCAGCATGGTACCGGCGCAAAAGGGGGCACTTCAACCGGAGGTCGGGCGCAGTAAAGGAGGATTAACCACCAAAGTTCACGCTGTTGTCGATGCGCTTGGCAACCCTTTACGCATCCACCTCACTACGGGCAATGTGAATGACATTGTTCCCGCATGCGACCTGATTGAAGGCTTACTGGCAGATAAGCTTCTCGCTGACAGAGCTTATGATGCCAACAAACTGCTCGCATTGGCAGAACGTCAAAACCACGAGGTGGTGATTCCGCCGGTCCGGGCAGGCTGGTTCAACGAGAGTATGATATTCACGCGTACAAAGAGCGCCACCTCGTTGAGTGTTTCTTCGCTAATCTTAAATCATTCCGAATAGTTGTAAGCTGGCATGATAAGCTGGTCATAACATTTAAAGCGACAGTCATGCTTGCTGCATGCCTCGTTTGGCTGCAATGAACTATTTAGAAACAGCCCCTAGGTGTAGTGTTCCAATAGGTTGTTCACCCTCCCCCAAGTCGGTAAAGCTGGAGTTAACAGACAACAGCAAACCGATCGAGGGAGAAGGTGAACAGCCATAAGAATGCCAAACTGACCGCAAGAGGTCGA